>Ga0209536_100004276_pt1 | contig 22565 bp, 13 predicted proteins | sample DeeMarSeWOR28_12_FD_187461 | JGI IMG/M metagenome (GOLD analysis project Ga0209536, IMG submission 187461) | Marine sediment microbial communities from White Oak River estuary, North Carolina - WOR-2-8_12 (SPAdes) (version 2) | ecosystem: Environmental > Aquatic > Marine > Intertidal zone >... | reverse complement strand
CTAAGATACGAATGATTGAGAGATAGTAAGGAATTCGGAAGGAATGATAAATGAAAACGATATGGCATGACATCCGTTACGGGCTTCGCCAGTTACGTAAGAGCCCCGGTTTCACTGCGGTGGCGGTGTTAACATTGGCAATCGGTATCGGAGCCAATATGGCGATCTTCAGCTTCGTCAGAACAGTACTGTTGGATCCGTTGCCTGCTCACAACTCTGAGCGACTGGTTCAGATACGAGCTCTGGATAAAAGAAGCGGGAAGTATTGTATGGGTCTCAATCCACCCACGATAAGTGAGTTATACAAGCATGATGAGATTTTCTCGGAATTAGTGGTCACCGAAAACCATTCACTTGTTTATCAAGACCAAGACGAACTGAATCGAGAAAGAGCGTGGGGTCATGAGGTAACTACGAACTTTTTCAATGTTTGGGATATTGTGCCAGACTTAGGCCGGACGTTCGCCACAGACGAGGGAAAACCGGGCAAAAGCAAAGTCATGGTGCTTAGCCACGAGTACTGGAAAGGCCGCTTTGGCGGTCGAGCTGACATTATCGGGGAGACGATTCATTTTGATGGGATGGACGCAACCATAGTGGGTGTGATGCCTCCCCATTTTCGATTTCCGTACAGTGGGCTTAAATATTGGATCCCGGAAGATGCTCCGGATTATCCCGATCGTGGTTACCAATTTCGCGGTTGGGGAGTGGTGGCCCGGTTGCAGCCGGGAGTAACGTTAACACAAACCCAGGCCTTGTTGGATGCCATCGCGGCACGGCACGCCCAGGAACATCCTGAACATAACGAAGGATTCGGCACCACTGTTCGTCCACTGCGAATGGTTTTTACTACCGAAGCCGTTCAGAAAACACTATTGAGTTTGATGGGTGTAGTTGGATTCATTCTGCTGATTGCCTGCGCTAACCTTGCCAATCTGCTATTCGCCCGTACTGAGAACCGAAAACGTGAGCTTGCGATTCGTAGCGGCTTGGGAGCCGGGAAATTCCGACTTATTCGGCAACTGCTCACGGAGAACATCATTCTGGCAATCATCGGTGGTCTCTTTGGATTACTTGTGACCTATTGGAGCATTAAAGCCCTGACCATGATAATCCCTGAAAACATGCCCCAGCTAAAACCCGTGCGGATCGACTTCGGATTATTTGGAATTACCTTGATGTTCTCCGTGGCGGTCGGGGTTGCATTTGGCCTGGCCCCTGCCTGGATTGCCTGCCGAGGGAAAATAAGCGACTCTCTAAAACAAGCGGTCTCTGCCGTCAGCCCGGACCGAGTGCGGAAACGTTTGAGCGACGCCTTGGTCGTGTTGGAAGTGGCCTTGGCCGTGGTTTTGTTGAGCGGCGCCGGATTGATGATATCCAGCGTAATAAGGCTTCTGCAGGTTGACCCCGGATACGATCCAACCAATCTTGTGCGCGCTCATATGGCGCTTCCCTGGAAATATCAGGACTTGGAGATGAAAGGCCATTTCTTACGGCAATTACATGAACGTTGGTCTTCTCTGCCCGGCGTAGAGGCAGTGGGAATCGGTGTCGCTTACTTTGGACAAAATCCGGAAGACTGGATCAGTTCCGATGGAACAATCGTAAAAGTTAAAAAAGTCGGATGCGGCATTGGTACCGAAGACTTCCTGAAAACCATTGGCGCCCGATTAATCGCCGGTCGATACCTGGAGCAATCCGATATCGGAGCAAACCAGAAGACCATCGTTGTCAATAAAATGATGTCGCAGCGTTTCCGGCTCGGGGATAATCCCGTGGGACAAACTATCACACACGATTCCGGCAAAGGGCCTGTGCGTTATGAAGTTGTGGGTGTGATAAATGATTCACGAGATCAAGGCTTAAATCAGGAGATAGAGCCCCTCTATTTCCGTCCCTATCAGGAAATGCCCGTGTCTTCCCCCCATTTCATGGCCATCCGAACGACAGTGAAACCGTCCTCGATTCTCACGAGTCTGCGCAGGGAACTGAAAGTCCTTGAGCCGGGGATGGATTCGCCCATTTTTGTAATGGTAGAGGATTCGCTATACAACTCCACAGCGTCTCACAGAATCTATATGAAATGCCTGGTATTAGCTGCAGCCGTGGCACTCAGTCTATCCGTACTGGGGATCTATGGGGTTCTGGCCTATTCGGTCGCCCGACGGACTAAGGAAATGGGCATCCGCATCGCCTTGGGTGCGCTGCCATCCAGGATCATCCGGAACACAATGCAGCAAGGCATGAGAGCCGTTGTGGTAGGCATCATTTTAGGTCTGCTGGCAACGTTCTGGCTATCCCGCTTCATTGAGATGTTGCTCTTCGACATTAGTCGTCACAATCCCTTGGTTCTGGCAGGTGCAGTTGCTGTGTTCATTGTCGTGGCTGCTTTGGCTGCCTGGATACCAGCCCGACGGGCGGCAAAGATCGATCCAATGGAGGCGCTGAGATATGAATAATTTCGAATATGTAAACAATTTAAAAGGAGCCATTAGATGACAATACTATCTCAAGACATTAAGTATGGTTTTCGCATGTTAAAGAAAAATCCCGGCTTTGTGGTTATCGCTTTGATCACACTGGCGATCGGCATCGGGGCCAACGCGATCATGTTCAGTATTCCCGATACACTGCTATTCCGCCCTCTGGGAGTCAAAGAGCCAGAACAGTTGGTATGTTGTGGTATTTCCGATACACTCATCGATTATTTCGGATATCAGACTATCAGCGACAGCAACCAGGCTTTTAGTGACTTTATGGCCCAGGACGAGGGCAGATCGCATGTCACCTTGGCTCATCAGGGAATGGCCAAGAAAGTGCGCGCGATGTTCGTCTCAAGTAACTACTTCTCTTTCCTGGGTATCCTTCCCGCTCTGGGACGAGGCTTTCTATCCGAAGAGGACCGCCAGGATGCTCCTCCTGTTGTGGTCATGAGTCATACTCTCTGGCAGCGTCAAGGTGCGGATCCGAACATCGTGGGTCAATCGCTGCGCGTCAACGGCGTACCCTGTCAGGTCGTCGGTGTCGCCCCTGAGGGATTCACCGGCATAACAATGGTCGGACCCCATCTCTGGATGCCTATGGGCAGCTATCTGAGCACGATGTTTCTCTCACGAGGCAAGTCCAGGCCCCCCGAAAAGCATCGTTGGGAAGAATATCCTCTTCCTGTGATACCTATAGGACGCCTCAAGCCCGGTGTGAGTCTGGCAACCGCCCAGGCATCACTACTAACAGCGGCTACCCGTCTCAAGGCGCAATATCCCAACCAATGGACATCCAAAAGCTCGCTTTATCTCTACCGTGCCCCCAGAATGAGAATGTTAGCCAGTATAAGCGGGGCCGGCGCCGTACAAACCGCTCGGGAGCGCAGGGAGATGACAAAGAGCAGTCTCTTCCTAATGGGTATTACCTGGACGATTTTGGTCATTGCCTGTTTTAACCTGGGGAACATGTTGTTTATCAAGGGAACGGCGCGACACCGAGAGATTGCCATTCGTATGGCCATAGGAGGGGGGCGCTGGCGTATCATACGGCAATTACTCATCGAGTCGCTGTTGTTGGCGCTGCTGGGAGGCGTTCTCGGTTTGATCCTGGCCTATTGGGGTATCAATATTATGAACACCTGGTTTGCCTCTACGCCACTGCAAACCAGCCTGAGTGTTCGCGTATTAGGAATGATCCTGGTCATAAGTCTTATTGCCACGCTGTTATTCGGTCTGAAACCGGCCCTGAGCTTAGCTCGGCGTGATGTCATGGGCGAGCTGAAAGAATCCGGCAGCACCCAGCTTCGACCCGTCAAACGCAAACGCGGTGGTCTATCAGTGCTCTGCCAGATCACGTTAGCCTCCGTTCTGGTGATGATTGCTGTCATGTTTTCGCGGAGCGCCTTGCACTTGGCCGGTTCCGATGACAGTTTCGATTTTGATAGTACTCTGGTTTTGGAACTTGATCCCCATTCCGCTGGTTACGATGAAATACGTAGTACCCAGGTATGTGCAAAGCTGGCCGACCATCTGGAATCCTTGCCGGATATTGATTCGTTGGGTATGTCGCCGTCTTTTTCTTTTGGGGGATTTGGCAGATATGCGGTTTATGCATATAGCCCCGGAGTTGAAGGAAACAATGCTGGGAGGTTGCTGGTGACATCTGCTTCGTCACCTCGGATCAACAGGGATTATTTCTCATCAGTAGGAATTCCTCTATTACAGGGGCGTTCCTTTACTCGCCTGGACAGTGTTGCTCATGCAGAAAATGTAGTGATCATCGACGAGACCTTGGCCCGTAAGATCGATCCGAACGGTAACGCCGTTGGTGCCTGGATTCGCTACGGTGCTTTTGGTGAACGTACCGAGTCCTACAGGATTGTTGGAGTGGTCCCCCATATTCCAAGCGCGCCGAGCACGAAAACTTTCCACCAGACATACTTACCGGCCAAATCAGACCAGTTGTGCCCTATTTTCTATCTCCGTCTTCAAAATCCCAAAGCGGCCCAAGCCGCAGAGCAACAGATTATCGAGGCGGTCCGTGAGGTAAATTCGCAAGTACCCGTGCTATCACTATCCACTCTGGCGGATCGGCGCCGCAATCAAAGAAAGGATTGGGTTGTGGGAATAGTAATACGATTGACATGTATAGCCGGGGCCATCGCTTTGTTCCTGGCGGCATTAGGAATCTGGGCGGCCAAGGGCTACATGGTCGCATCCCACACTCGTGAAATCGGCATTCGTAAGGCACTGGGCGCCACGCGCAGAGAAATCATGGGCATGGTCTTTAAGGAAGGATTCATACTAACGGTTGTGGGAATAATGGCCGGATCGCTGCTGGGATGGGGCGTGACACGCTTGCTCGGTGCTACAGTTCTTGGCTATAAGGGGATCGACCTGGTCGGCGTTGGTGTAACCATTGTTCTACTCAGTGTCGTCTCACTGCTGGCAGGCTATATCCCCGCACGGCGTGCCGCCAGAATCGATCCGATGGAGGCGCTGAGATATGAATAAGGAATTGAAAATGAGAAAAAGAGAACTACATAAAACTAAGATTAAGCTTTTGGTACACAGGCGATATATTTGCCTATGGCTCGTAATTGTTTTTGCTTTGCTGCTGGTAGCGGGTTGCCCCGCTCCGACTCTGAAAGAAGATCCAAAAATCGAGACACTGACGAACGGGCTTGGTACGATTGAAACTGTTCAGCCGAAGGACCTTTCGGATTCGCCCCCTGTGTCTGTTGAGGAAGCCACCAAAGAGGTTACTGAGCAAATCACAGATCCAAACGAGGAAGTCCCGGTGATTGAGCTGACGCTTGAACAAGTCCGCGCTGCTACCCTGGTAAATAACCTTGGGCTCAAGGCCGATCTGATCGATCCTGCCATTGCACAGCGAGCAGTGGATATCGAACGGGCCAAGTTCGAGGCTGCTTTTTTCAGCTCAGCATCATACAATACCTCAGAGACAGAAGAAGGCGTATCGTCTGCAAGCAATAACTATAACGTGGGCATAGACGCCCCCCTGTATACCGGAGGTTCGATCTCGGTGGATATGCCTTTTGGGGAGTCGGACTCCGATGATTCTGAGGATTTGGCCGAAGCGGCGTTCAGCGTATCATTCGTTCAGCAGTTGCTCAGAGGCAGTGGAACGCGCATCAATACCCATTCAATCCGTATTGCCGGTTACCAGAAGCACATAGTAGATGCTCGAACGAAACAACAAGCTATTAATCTTTTAGTAAATGCCGACATTGCTTACTGGAGTCTCTACACGGCCATCCGCGTTCTCGAAGTCAGCCGGGAACAATATAAGCTTGCCCAGATCCAGCTCGATCATGCCAAGAAAAAGGTCGCCGCCGGCGCCGCTCCCCGAACTGAAATCATCCGAGCTGAAGCGGGTTTATTTGGACGAGTCAGCGATCTTATCAATACCGAAACGTGGGTTCAAAATCGGCAGCTTGACCTGCAACGCATTATGAACCGGCAGGACATACCGCTCAATGCAAACATAAGGATCGAGCCGAAGACGGGACCGAATCCGCTGAAACTGGACGTTGACCCGGAAAAGCTCGTCGAAGTTGCGCTTAGCAATCGCATGGATACCGTTCAGTGGGAATTAGAATTAGCTATCGAAGAGCTGGATTTGGAATTAAACCGCAATGCGACACTTCCGGATCTAAGTTTGAGTTACAGCTATGATGCACAAACAAGTGCCGGCGATATAGAGCATGCTTTCGGTGATTTTAGGAACAAAACGTCTGATACACATATAGTCAGTCTTTCTGCCAGAATCCCCATGGGTAACCGGACGGCCAAAGCACGTCTTGAGCAGGCGAGACTTCGGCAGCTTCAGAGTCAGACTGATTACGCCGACTATCGCCAGTCTATCCAGCAGGAAGTTTATGATAGAGTTCGAGACCTGAATAATAGCTGGCGAAATATTCTGGCGGCAGAACAAAACGTTGAAGCGGCCCTTCGTACGTATAAGGTTGAGCAATCGCAGTTCCAGATTGGTAACCGAACCAGTACCGAAGTGTCGGACTCTTCGGCCGTACTGGCCAGAGCACAACTGGGTAGAATTAACGCTCTTGTGGATTACGAAATTGCTCAGATTTATCTTGCCCGGGCGACAGGAGCACTGTTGGGGTACAGCCGGATAATTTTAGAACCGACTGATATTCAGGATCTTAGTGATATTCGATATGCAACCAAATGATTTCGGTATTATCTACTTTGAATGCTTTATTTAATCCATCCCGAACGACGCCGATACAGTGCCGGACGCCTTCAGCGATAGCAACCTTTGGCTTTTTGATGATATATAATCTTAGGATTACATAATACGAATGTTAACGCCTGGTGGTCTGGGGGACCGGCTGTCCTTTTTTCCACATCCACACCTTGTTTAGTGGCGTCGTCCACAAATAGAATATGTGTTGAGAATTGTCCTTGGGAGAGGTGAAATTGACTGTTTTATCCGGCCTGACTCCTCTCATTCCGAACCTGTACGAGACAATCCGCGAGTCGGGCTTGAGCTTGTCCAATTGGGGGATGAGCTTTACGTTCAAACTCGGCAGCAAAAAGAGTGTGACTACGTCCGCTTCACTGAGGTCCAGGGTAAAAATATCTTTTTGTTCGATTCGAACGAGATGTTCAACATTGTTTTTCTTGACATTCTCCAGCGATTCTCTCACACGCCTGGGGCTTATGTCGTAACCGACAGCACGACAGCCATATCTCTTTGCAGCGGTTACTACAAATCGGCCGTCCCCACATCCCAGATCGTAGAGCAAATCATCCTTTGTAACTTTTGCCAATTCCAGCATCTTATCCACTACTTCCTGTGGTGTCGGTACGTAGAGCACATCCGGTTTGCGAGTTTCTGGTTCAATCTTTGCCAGCATGCGATTGTCCGGTCTGGTCAGTGAAATTCCGTCCAATTCCGGCTTGAGCTCGCTCAGGTTCAGGCCGAAAGCCTCCATAATTGTCGGCGCTACGTCCTGACGTCGGCCGTTACGATTAACCTTCTTATTGTTGGTAGCAACAAATATGTAGGGAGCAAAACTGTGCCCCTTTTCGCCCTCGTTGAATCCGTGGTCGGTTGTAATATAGAACTGTGTCTTAGCTGCCAGCCCCAATTCTTCGACTTTCGCCATGATCTTTCCGGTCCAGAAGTCATTCGAAATCAAAGCATCGTTATATTCTTTGGAATTTTCTCCATGCTTATGCCCGGCCTGATCGACCTCGGCAAAATGGACGAAGAAAAAAAACGGTTTGCCTTTGTACTTCTCAAGCAGTTCGATCGTGCGTGTACCGACTTTTTTATCCTCCTTTAGGCCATTCTCGAACAGATCCATGCCATTCTTAGCTATGTAAAAAGGTTGCCCCGGGATCACGCGATATCTTACGCCCTTGTCAATAAGGATGCTGCCCTGCGGTTGTCTCTTTTTGCCGGTTTTGGCCTGTTTGTCTGCCTGTGAATTCTGGTCTTCTTCCTTTACCCTTGTCTTTTTGGGCGCAGCAGCACCGATGTTGCCCGACTTGCCGATCACAGCAATAGTGACAAATTTATCGGAGCCAAAATGTGCTTCCAGCCTCTCGAAGATACTCAGGCCTTTCGGAATCGGCTGATATTGTTTGTTACTGTAAACGCCGGTCACCTCCGGGTAATAGCCGCTAAGGATCTGGGACCATCCTGCCTTGGTGTCAGTTTTGCCCTCAATGTCAATCTCGACGAAAGTCCCTTCGTCGATCAGCTTTTGTAGATTGGGCAGTTCCTTGCGATTGAGACATTCTTTCACGTGCTCTCGCTGTGCCCCATCCCATCCGAATAATATGATGTTTCGTGGGCGATCAGAGGCCCCAAACGATGCTGAGACAAACGACATCAGACTCAGGGTTACTAAAATAAAAGTTGCTTTATTTAACATTGCATGCTCCTGCCGGTCTTTCCTTTTTATATGGTAACTCTATCCAATTTTTCACGTTTTAGTTTTCACTTCGCTCAGGATACCAAAACTGCCTTCCAAACTCAAGAATTCTCCAAGAGGTTTCTTATGCAAGTACAGGTTTGACAAACCTTTAAAAAAAACACGTTTTTTTAAAATACTTTGACTTGCAATGTTGCGGCCGATTGTGTTATAATCATCGTAGATAAAAAAAAACAGTCTACAAGCCCCTGCAAAACTCGCTAAATCTCGCTTTTCCCCCTCCTTATCCGCACTGCAGGGGCTTTTTTAAAAATACGTAATTGCTACAATAGCTGATCGAAAAGAAGAATTTGGCCGGAAAATAAGACGCTTGGGCTGGGTGTCTCGATATTGAGGCAAAAGGATTCTTGTATATGACTCTGAGTTCTTCAAGAGCGGACGGAGCGAATTCTACTGCTTCCCGCACCACTTACATGCTATATAGGGAAAGAGAAAGAACAGAAAGCAAAGGACTTTCATGATCATCATCCCAGAATAGTGCATCAATGCAAACTCGTGCTTTGTCAGGTCGAACCATCTCGAATGAAATTCGTACATCCAGTCATCTGCTGTTGTGTACAAGAAAAACCAGAGCATTAGTAAGGCCATGCCAAGCACAAAACATCGAATCGTGATTTTCGCAATCGTCTCCATTTTTTGTGCCTCCCGATTTCAAAACTATCCTTGGTTATCCCATCCAGAAGCCCTTGCGATGAGATACTCCAAGCACTTTTTTACAACTCGGGCAAAAATAAATATAGCGTTTGCCCAGAATGCCTCTAAGTATGTGCATCCACACTGTTCTTAATTCTGTAGAACAATGCGGACAAATCGGCTGAACATCCTCTCTTGGTTCTAAGTTTATCATCTTCTGTTTCCTTGTCTGTTTTACCTAAAAAAAAAGGATTATATAATTCTTTTCTATTTGTATATACGCCTACGGCTTTGAGTTTATTCAAAGACTTATGTTTTTTATCGTATTGTTGGTAAAATATTCTGCATAATGAGTTAAAAATCTTCTAATAGCACAGAACGGAATTTTTATGGATCAGACGAAGCTAACTCGGCAAAAATGGCTTTTAGATTCTTGCTGCTGAAGGTAAAATCTTTTCTAATCATCAATTGGAAGACCAGTAATGATAGCTTTACTAACAGATTTTGGCCAGAGCGAGTACGTGGGTATTATGAAAGCGGTAATTTATGCTATAAATCCCGGAGCAAGAATAACCGACCTATGTCATAATATCAAAGCTCAGGATTTAATTGAAGCTGCATGGATTCTTAAAAACAGCTACGAGTTTTTCCCGCGGGGCACAACATTTTGCTGTGTAGTTGATCCGGGTGTAGGTACAGCAAGAAATGCTATCCTCGTGAAGACAAATGGTTATTTCTTTATCGCCCCCGACAATGGGCTGCTTTGGGAAACACTTAAAGACCAAAAAATTGTGAGTATCAGACAACTGCCTGTTCCGAAGGATGCCAGCAAAACCTTCCATGGCCGGGATATCTTCGCAAAAGTAGCAGCGAATATCGATCTGGATCCCAATATTACCCTGGGCGAAGAAATAGAAGAAATGGAAAAACTTGAGTTTTACAGAAAAGGCCGGGAAGGAATGGTTGTGAGAATTGACAGCTTTGGAAATATTGTCACCAACCTGCCCAGGCAAAATAAGGATACGTATTTAGTTCAGGTTGATGAAAAGAAATATACCATGAACTTCCGTGAAACTTATTCAGATGCGAAGGGCAATGAGTTATTCCTGATAGAAGGCTCGTGCAATACTCTGGAAATCAGCTTAAAGAATGGAAGTGCTAACGGTATATTGTCCCTTAAAGCCGGGCAAAGAATAAGTGCATTCTGAAAGACGATGTTTACTTGCTCTTCGACTTGTAAGATTGTGCTCCAACGTAATCATGTAATTTAGGATCCTCAACCTGCACGATTCCCTGCTGTAGACTTTGGGTGTCCACCGACACTTTCACGTTGTATATCCCATTCTCTTCTGGTGTGGGTAAAGCAGGTTTTCTGCCGCTTCCTTCAATTTGATACCACGCATTGTTTCTAAACCTAAACGTTTCCGGGGCTGTTCGAGGGCCGACGTTGACAAACACATCTACCTTCGAATTGTAGATTATCAGATTATTTTCAAATATCCCGCTGTGGCACGGCATAAACTTCGCGTCCTTTGTCTCCTGCAAAATGCGGAGTATCCATTTTTCGGGAAATATAATAGTGTTGTGGTGGACATGACCGCCCCCGGCTGTAACCCATGCTATCGGAGACATGCTCCCGATGAATCTGTTTCCTGCAATCGTAATATCAGTTGCTTCATAGTCATCCACCTTAGGGCGGAAGAATTGCAGGCCCGTGCTGCCGCCGAGGTTGATGGAACGGTGCCCAGCGTCCTTAAACAAACATTTTTCAACAATTACATCTGAAGTTCCTCCCTTAAGCTGAATCCCATTGGACTGCGAATAACCTTCCTTTCCCACAAACGTACAATCCGTAATCCTTCCGCTATGACAGCCCACCAGGTCAATGCCCGAGCCTCCCCAGCCTTCGAAACGGCAGTTTTTTACAACAAATTCATCCACACCCGACATCTTCAGTGCATCACGATTGCCCTTTGGGCCGGTGTTGAGAATAGTGATATTGTTTAACGCTATATGATGAGAGGGCGTCTCGAAAGTACCTCCATCATCGATGTTAATGCCGTTACCGGGGTATCCCCGGATTCTTATGTGGGCGAGCGTAATATGGCTGCAATCGGCCATGTGGATTGCCTGACCTCCACCTTTGGAAAATATGGGAGGATTATTCGGATCGGCTGCCCGAATTGTGATCGGAGCATCTGCCCAGCCTGAAATGTCCCTTATATATATGCCACCTGTATATTCTCCGGGTGCCAGAAGGATAGTTTCAATATCCTGGGATTTTCGCAATGCGTTTGACAATTCAGCGGAATTATGAACAGTAATGTCCCTTGCACACAAATTGCTGAATTTCCCGAGTACAATCGAAACGAGGATTATAAATCTAATTGTTTTCATCTTGCCATCCTTTCTTTGAAAAACATTATAAATGAAAACATGCAAAATGATAAGAGGATAGATAGCATTGTGTTTTATAAAAAAGAGTTACTTAAAGCCCCTCTGGTGGCACTTATATATGGAAATAGAAACAGATTTTTCAGACAAATTGATAATATGGTGACATTAATATAGGAGTGACAAGACAGGTAAATAAGACAATAGAAATACACTGCATCGCCGAGGATGTTTCAAAACTTAAGAATAGGAAATTTGCAGTACCCCCGTCCGGCAGAAGACGATATTTCCAAAATGACTCAATGAATTGGGATAAAGGGATATAATCGTTCGTTCTCACCCGGCCGGGGGTTTTCTTATGATAAAACCAATATAGCCCGGTAGCTGGCGGGATTGGCTATGAGATCGCACACAGGTCTTATATAAAAAATTACATAATGTGTGTAATTGGAATATTTTTTTAAAGGGATATAACGTCTATAAAGATAGGGCTAATGGTTGTATCAGAAGATATGTTAAGATAATAGGGGGATAATACGCGTTATAATAAATTTGAAGGCATCCGATGATTTGTCATCCTGAGCGAAAGCGAAGGATCTGTGATATGAATAAGCGTTAGAGATTCTTCACTACGCTACGCTCCGTTCAGAATGACAATTTCTGCACGAGGATTTATTAGAATCCGTATAATTTAGCAGCTTGATGAGCATAGAAAGGAGAACTATTAATATGAGAATTTCGAAAATAATCCGTTGCAGCATGATTTTTCTTGCTTTGGTGCTATTAATGTATTGTCCGATTGTTATGGGAAAAGAATCCGGCGGACAAGCCGAGAATAAGTCTTCGCATCCGAAGTTAGTGCATATCAAGGGCGGCACCTTCTTAATGGGAGATGTGCTGGGTGATGGCGACAGGGCTATGCTGGCTGAGATGCCTGTTCACGAAGTCGAGGTTGGCAGCTTTTTGCTCTCGCCGTATGAGGTCACTGTTGCTGAGTTTCGAAAGTTCGTCGAAGAAACCGGATTTAAAACCAAAGCTGAAACAGATGGGCAGGGAAAAGCTACTAAAGAGATGATTGAGCAGGGAAAGACGACGTACCCCAACTTCAAAGCGCATTGGTTTAACCAGACAGATCGGCATCCTGCGGTCTGGATTGCCTGGGAAGATGCCATTGTATACTGCAACTGGTTGAGCAAACAGCATGGTCTTCCGGTTGCATATAATGAATCGACGGGACAGCTTCTCGATAAAGACGGAAAGGTCACAACCGACGTAAGGCAGGTACAGGGCTTTCGTTTGCCCACTGAAGCTGAGTGGGAGTATGCCGCTAAGGAAAGAGGTAAGAAAGTTCGATTCGGTAACGGCAAAAACGTTGCCAACTCGGATGAAATCAATTTCGATGCCCGTAAGGCGGAAAAGAAGTACACCGTCAAGGGCGAGTACAGGGAGGCGACTATCCCGGTCGGAAGCTTCGCTCCTAATGCGCTGGGACTTTATGACATGAGTGGAAATGCCTGGGAGTGGTGTTCGGATACCGGCGTAGATTACCCGGACAAAAAGGTAAAAAATCCATACGCTCTTAATAAGAGTGGCCACATGGCTCGAGGCGGCAACTGGGATTCGGGAGCTGATGGGTGTCGTGTTACAACCCGCATCAACTGGTGGTTGAATTCAATGTGCGCAGCAACCGGATTCCGAATTGCCCGTACGGCCGACTAATTCATAGACAACGTATGCATGTAAGAATATAATCAGGAATGCACTTTTTTCATAAAGAGATATATGGATAAGAGAGGCATGACTGATGGCCGTATCAGACGAATTTCTGGATTACGTTCTCGATCAGTTTGCGGGCTGGGATGAGGTTTCGGCTCGCAAAATGTTCGGCGGGGCAGGACTTTATTGCGATGGTGTAATGTTCGGGCTTGTCGATGATGATGTGGCGTATCTCAAGGTAGATGAATCGAATCAAAAGGATTTCATCAAAGCAGGATCGTCGGCCTTCAATCCGTATCCCGAGAAGGGAGAAAAATACGTCATGTCATATTATGAAATCCCTGCCGATATTCTGGAAAATCCGGAACTTTTAGGCCAATGGGCAGAGCGTGCCCTGGCCGTAGCAAAAAAGAAAAAGAAGAAGTAGGGTAGCTGAATTAAAGGAAGTTTGTGCTCGGTAAAAAATAATTAAATTGTGAAGAAAGTTTATATGGGGCTGTTCATGAAGTCCCTAATATTCTGGGAAGGAATCGGCTATGCAGAGAAGGAAAAAATCCTGCCTCAATAGAGTTCTCCATAGGATTGTGCTACCTGAAGCTTTATGGATTATCATTTCATTGCAGCCATTAGTGGTTTGCAGTGCATTTGCAGATGTAGAATTCATAGCTTCGGCAGATACAATAGATACCTACGATTTTGTTGAGATTGCAATAGAAGTTGACAAGCCTATTGTGGGTAATCCTTTCACGGATGTGGTTGTGGAAGGATGGTTTGCCCACAACGGCGGAGAACACGTGCAGGTTGACGGATTCTGCGACTCAGCCGATGGGAGTACATTTCGCATAAGGTTCATGCCCACTCGGCTCGGCAGTTATGATTACAGCGTCAAGTATCGCCAAGGATCGGAAGAGTCTGCATACAAAGGTAAATTCGTTGCGCGAGAGAGCAACCATCTCGGATTAGTAAGGATTGACAAAGATCATCCATGGCACTTTATGTGGGAAGGTACAGGTGAGCATTATTTCTGGAACGGTACAACCACGTACTGGCTTCTGGGCTGGGACGATCAGACAATTCGCGAGAGCATCGACCGCCTTAACGGACTAAAAGTCAACCGGCTGCGTATCGCCATTTGTGGCCGGGTGAAAGACGGGCGGGCCTGGTTCGAGAATGTCTTTCCAACGGAGAAGTTCAAATTCATCCTCAATCCGTGGGAAGCTCAGAGGCCGGACAGTGTTGAGAATCCCGGATTCGACGTCAGACGCTTCAATATTCCGCACTGGCAGAAGATCGAACGAATGCTGCAGTATGCTCGAAAGAAGGATATGATTATCTCGGTTATTTTCTATCTTGATGGTGCCCGGCCGGGCGTTGATCCTTTTGGCAAAGAAAGAATGGGGAATGAGGATGAACAGAAATATTATAGGTATGCGGTCGCTCGCCTGGCCGCCTTTTCGAATGTGATGTGGGATGTCACCAACGAATATCATTTGTTCCGCAATGAGAACTGGGCCAACAAAATGGGGGCCCTTATAAAAAAATGCGACCCTTATGACCACCTGATGTCCGTTCACGGTCACGGGCAATTTCCATTTCGCACATCGCAGTGGGCCGATTTTGCGATGTATCAGCGATGGGACGAATCGGGCGGCTATCAATTCATGCTCGCCAATCGCCGCGAGCAGGCCCGGACGGGAAGGCCCATGCCGCAAGTGAACGAAGAGTACGGATATGAGGACCATTATCCTACCTGGGGCGGCAATCGCAAAGCCCCGGCGCGGTCAGCCAAGAATCGGCGAAAATTGGCATGGGGAATGTACATGGCCGGATGCTACCAAACGACAGGCGAGCGCGCTGATACCGGGACAGGATGGGGGCCCGATACTGGAGGAGGGTGGATAAACGGCAGAGGTGATGAATCAATGGTCATGCTGAAAGGTTACAGTCGGATCGTTGACTTCTTTACGTCGATCCCATGGTGGAAACTCGAGCCGAATAATGATTTCTTCGAATCCCCACATACGACTTCGGTCCGGTCAGAACTTATGCACGTGGTCTATGCTCGCGACAGGGATGGAAAGGCCGGAATATACATCGACGGGCGCAAGCAGGCCGAGACTACCGTTGCAGGCGATACGTCTAACTGGGATGGTAGTTGGCGCCTCGCCCTGGGCAACGAATTAACGAAAGATCGCCCCTGGCTCGGTGAGTTTTATCAGGTTTCCATCTATGACCGAACTTTGGGCAGGCAGGAGGTCATAGATAGATTCAAAACCGGTCGTGCCTCTGCCCCACAGAATTCACTCGTTTTTTACGATTTTCGAGAGGCAAGCGGCCTGATCATAAAGGATCATTCCGGAAAGTCAGACCCATTGAATCTAAGGATAGAAGATGCCTCTGCTGTGCAATGGCTAAACGGTGGCGGCCTGGCCATTCGGTCACCCGTCCTAATCGCTTCGCAGGGACCGGCTGACAAGGTTGCTGATGCCATTCGCAAATCGGGTGCTATCACTGTCGAGTCTTGGATCAAACCTGCCAACATAACGCAAAGCGGACCTGCGCGAATTGTCACGGTATCGCGCGATCCGGGCAGTAGAAATTTCATGCTTGGCCAGAAGGCCGGCGCCTACGAGGTGCGTTTTCGTACAACGACCACTTCAGCCAACGGAGAGCCGGCCTTGTCGAGCCCCGGCGACGATGAAGCGGCACCCCGGATCTGTGGATTGCGGTCTCCCGAGACCGACCTTGCTGTTTTGTATTATACAGCAGGGGGGCAGGCCCGTATAAAACCGGATTCGTTGGTTGAACAGGCACATGCTCGGTGGTACAATCCCAGAATCGGAAGATGGGCGGATGCAGAAAAAACAGAAGGCGGTGTTTTCAACGCACCGGATACAGAGGATTGGGTGCTGTTGCTTCAGAAACCGTAAGAATCCAAACAAACAAATATGAAATTAAAGGATTTAGAAACATGAAAGGCTGTGTTTGGGCATGTCTGCTGTTATTGACCTTGGCCGCATCAGTATCAGCCAAAACGTACTACGTTGCCATGGATGGAAACGATGAGAATCCGGGCAACAAGGCCAAGCCATTTCGCACGATTCAGAAGGCGGCGGACACGGCCCGTGCGGGTGATACGATCATAGTGCGAGGCGGCATATATCATGAGAATGTTATCATGCGTTGCTCCGGCCGGCCGGGCGGGCCGATAACGCTGAAGAATTATCCCGACGAAAAGCCGATAATTCAACCTGGCCGGCGGGACGAACAGCCACCGGGCCACGGCGTGCTGCTCCAGGCACAAGAGGGCTATCAAAAGCCTATCGGCTGGATCATTATCGAAGGGCTGGAGATCCGTTATGGGCATGACGGCATCAAAATCTATAACGCCCACGACATTGTAATCCATAACTGCAACATCCATGAGAACTACAATCAAGGTATTCTGGGAAATGGCAATCGCGTCCTCATAGACCGAAACATCATTGCCGGCAACGGTACAAACAAAGATACGGCGCAGAACCTGATACACGGAATCTATGCAACCGGCACCGCATTTAAGATTACGAACAATCTTATTCATTCCAACACTGCTTACGGCATCCAGGTGGTGGCATACGATTACAAAGAAGATTCGATGGCCGGGCCGGAATATGCCGAGGCGAAGAACTGGCTGGTTGCCAACAACACGATTGCCTTAAACAAGAATCGTGCCGGCATTGTCATCTGGCAGGACGGTGTCGAGAATTGCATCGTCCAGAACAATATTTTCTACAGGAACGGTGGTGTCAATGGGATATTGTTCTACTCGCAACAAAACCAGCACCATCCAGTACGGAACAATATCTTTTATCCGCCGGGCGAGAACCTGGTGTCGTCTGAAGAGGGTGCTTTCCGGGCTATCGGCAACCAACAAATCAATCCCTGTTTTGTCGATGCCGATTCCTTTGACTTTCACCTTAAGGCCGGTTCGCCAGCCATCGATGCCGGATTTGCCGACCGTGCTCCGAATATGGATTTCGAGGGAAAGCCCCGGCCTCAGGACTCCAAGGTTGACATCGGGGCATATGAAGCTACTCCCATAGCACAAAACAAAGGGCCAGTAGTCAAGGCCTTCCTGACCGCAGAAGGCTTCGGCGCCAATGCACGAGGCGGGCGTGGAGGCCGGGTTATTGAGGTAACAAACCTGAACGACTCGGGAGCAGGCAGTCTCCGAGACGCTCTTGAGGTTGCGACAGGTCCACGAATCGTTGTCTTTCGCGTAAGCGGCACTATCGAGCTGGAATCGGACATTCGCATTCGTGGTGAAAGCGGCAGCTTCGTAACCGTGGCCGGCCAGACTTCTCCTGGTGGCGTGCAACTCAAGGGAGATGGGTTGGTTGTAATGGATGGGGCGCATGATATCGTGGTTCGCTATCTCCGCATCCGCCCCGGCGCTCACCTGCCCGTACTGAGGGACACTAACGGTTTCATTGCCTGGGGAAATGACGGCAAGCCTGTGTATAACATCATTGTCGATCACTGCTCCCTGCAGTGGTCTACCGACCAGAACGGTCCTGATGCGTGGCACTGGGTGACCAACTACACTTCACAATGGAATATCATCGCGGAAGGGACAACGGAAGGGCACGCAAAAGGTTCCCATGGTATGGGCATCCTTGTCGGTGGCCGGACCGCTGAAGAAAAACTCACCATGTCGATTCACCATTGCCTCTTTGCCCACAACGGCGGGCGCAATCCTTTGATAGCAAGTGCCGACGTGGTCGATTTCCGCAATAACATTGTTTACAACTGGGGGGGTAACAACGCCGCTGCCTGGGGCTGCTTTGCAAACAACCAGAGTGTTTTCGGTAACATTGTCAACAATCATTACATTGCCGGCCCCAACAGCAGCACGGCCAATATCTATTGGCTCGAAAACGGAGGTCCCACACGCATTGACGGAACCTCGGCGGATCGGGGAGGAACCAAGGTCTTCATGCAAGGAAACCTGGGTCCTAATCGCTTTTCCAGGGATACAGATGACTGGACGAATGGCGTGTTCCAACTGGACTATTGGACGCGTGACAGGAGTTCACATTTTCCTGTAGCCTCTCAGGCTCAGTTTAGAGCGAGGACTCCATTCATAGCGCCGCCTGTCACGACCACCCCGATCCAGGATCTCAAGCCTGCTGTTCTACCTACTGTGGGTGCGTCGAGACCATCACGGGACGCGCTCGATGCAAGGATCGTGCAGGACGTAATGGATGTTACAGGCAATATCGATAGGATCAGTGCCGGGGGACCATGGCCTGTCCTCACCGGAGGACCACCACCTAAAGACTCTGACCACGATGGTATGCCCGATGAATGGGAACGAGCGAAGGGATTGGATCCTGAATATCCCGATGACTCAAAAGGCGATATGAACAACGATGGTTACACAAACATCGAGGATTATCTAAACGAACTGGCTGGAGATACGACGCCGGCGCATTCTGCGAAAACATAAACGTCGACAGTATGGGAATTAATTATGCAAACTGCGATCACATTCAACGGAGTGACCTTGTGGATGTGCCGGATTCTCTATATAGCATATCTTATGATGGCCGGGCAGGCTTATGCAGCCGAAGCAACCGGCCCTTTGCGGGTTCACCCGGACAATCCTCGCTATTTTACAGATGGAACAAAGACGCCGGACGGCTCGTTGAGAGCTATTTATCTGACCGGTTCACACACCTGGTATAATCTCCAGGATTCAGGCACAATTGGTGAGCCTCTGACCCACTTCAATTATGATGCCTACCTGGAAATGCTTCAGTCATGGGGGCACAATTTCATTAGAATGTGGGCTTGGGAAGGCGGGGTCAATGATAAGTATTGTCAGCCGCTTGCATACAGTCGCACCGGGCCGGGAAGCGCTCTCGATGGAAAACCGAAGTTCGACCTGGACAAATTCGATCAGGAATATTTCACCCGGCTCAGGTCACGGGTGGCCGCCGCGGACAAGAAAGGCATCTACGTCAGCATCATGCTCTTTCAGGGTTGGAGCATATACAGCCACGGTTACGGTAATCCATGGCCTTTACATCCATTCAACAAAGCAAATAACATCAACGGAATCGACGGGGACGCCGACGGCGACGGCGAGGGCAAGGAAGTCCATACGCTTCAATTGCCAGCTATAAAATCGCTTCAGGAAGCTTATGTCCGGAAGGTCATTGATACCGTCAACGACCTTGACAATGTGCTGTACGAAATCACGAACGAGACCGCCATCTATTCCAAAGATTGGCAGTACCACATGGTCAGGTATATCAAATCTTACGAGGCCACTAAACCGAAGCAGCATCTCGTTGGGATGTCTGCTTTTGACAGTGGTCGAGAAGGTTCCATGGAGGCGCTCTATGGAAGCCCCGTGGATTGGATTGCTCCTCAGAACGATGGCGAAGCAGGCGATTTCAGGGACGACCCGCCGGCAGCGGACGGCAGCAAAGTTATGATTAGTGACACAGACCATTTGTGGGGAGTCGGTGGGGACCGCACTTGGGCATGGAAATCTTTCACCAGAGGTTTGCATACCATTTATATGGATCCTATCATCAATTCCGACGGTACCGCCGAACCTTTATGGCAAGAAGCGCGTAAGGCGATGGGACTTATTCTAAACCTGGCCGGGAAAATGAATCTGCCGAAGATGACTCCCCGCAATGACCTCGCTTCGACTCGCTATTGTCTCGCGAATCTGGGGACAGAGTACCTGGTTTACCTTCCCAGGAGTGGAAAAGTTATAGTGGATCTTACGGCGAATCCGGGCCCCTTCGTAATTGAGTGGATTCATCCTGTTGACGGGACAGTCACACCGAGCGAGGTTGTAATGGGTGGAGATAAGCGAATATTCAAATCACCTCTAAGTAACGATGCCGTCCTTTATATCCGAAGCGAGCAGAAATGATTGATTCAAGAGAGAGGCTGGATTGATGGCTGTATCAGACGAATTTGTAGATTATGTTTTAGACCAGTTCTCGGGCTGGGGCGAGGTTTCGGCTCGCAAGATGTTCGGCGGGGCAGGGCTTTATTGCGATGGGGTGATGTTCGGACTTATCACCGACGATGTTGCGTATCTTAAGGTCGATGACTCGAATCGAAAGGATTTCATAAAGGCTGGCTCCTCAGCCTTTAATCCGTTTCCTGAGAAGACTAAAACATACATCATGTCATATTATGAAATTCCCGCTGATGTTCTGGAAAATCCGGAACTGCTTGGCCAATGGGCCGAGCGTGCTTTAACCGTGGCACGAAAAAAAAAGAAGAAGCAGGGCGGCTGAATAAAGCAGCATTTTTCCGGATTTTATATAATCCCGAACCGCATCCTGTGCTATGATAAAGACCGTAGCGTGCAGGAGTACTATTTATAACAGGATTCGTGATTGTTGCTGTTATTGTGTTTGTGGCGATCCCTTCCGTACTGTATTTGTCTCTTTCCAAGAGAAAGAGTCCTGTAACGCTGGGTTTAATCCTTGCAGGTATTCATCTTGCGTTCGTTCTGTTAGTTACCAGCGTTGCCTTCCGTTACCAAGGCGGCGATTTTACAGCCTTGGTTTGGTTTTTTCCCTGGCTTCTTGACATGCCCATTTCCTTGCCCTTCTTCCCTATTCTTCGGTCTCTTGATTTCAGCGGCGGGGCCGAGAATTTGTTCTGCCTTGCATATTTCGGCGTGCTGGGCTCAGCTCAGTATTTCCTATGTGGTATGCTTCTTCCTCACCTATTTGGGAGAAAACACTCAAGGATTAAGTAAATGAGTTTGGCATGCTTTGGCTATAGCACAAAAGAAAAAGAAGAAGAAGTAGGGCATCAGATTAACTAAATGCGAAATCTTCTTCTGACTACAGCTATTTTTCTTACACAACCGGCCGGGCATCGTTAGAATATGCACAAAATTGGTACAAACAGCCTGAATGAGGATAAACGGGAGTGATTATGGATGAGATACAGAAAGAATCGCCGGAAGACAAAAAGCAGATGAAGCTTGTTGGGCGTGTAATGTCGATAGATGCTCTACGCGGCTTCGATATGTTCTTCATCATCGGGGGTGAGAAAATATTCGCCAGCTTACATGATATATTTAACAGCCCGACGACAGAGTTGATTCGGACACAACTGACACACGTCAAATGGGAGGGATTCCGTTTCGAAGACTTGATTATGCCGCTGTTTTTATTCATCGTCGGCGTGGTAATGCCTTATTCGTTTGAAAAACGCCGGCTCGCCGGCCAAAGCAAGGTGCGGCTATATCTACACATCCTCAAGCGGTTCGTGATTCTATTCATTCTCGGTGTGGTCGCACAGGGGCACCTGCTCGAATTCGACATCTCGAAACTGCACATCTATTCTAATACACTCCAGGCCATAGCAGCGGGGTACATAATCTCGGCAATCATCATGCTCAATCTGGGCATCAGATGGCAGATCGCTGTCACGGGGATTCTGCTGTTGCTTTTCTGGGCGTTGATGATGCTGGTCCCAGTCCCCGGCCATGGCGCTGGTGTTTTGACACCGGATGGGAATCTGGCCATTTATATTGACCGAGTCATATTCGGCCCTTTCATTGACGGTACTGATCCGCCTTATACATGGATATTGAGCAGCATAACTTTTGCCTGCACGGTAATGCTTGGCGTGATGGCGGGACACTTGCTTCGCACTGATAAAGTGGGTATAAGAAAAGTCCTGTGGCTCCTGGTGATAGGGGCTGGCTGCATCGTAGCGGGCCTTGTCTGGAGCCTGTGCTTTCCGATAATCAAGCACCTCTGGACAAGCTCTTTCGTCCTTTTCTCCGGCGGCATTTGCTTCATTTTATTGGCACTTTTCTATTTGGTGATTGACGTGCTTGGTTTCAGGATATGGGCATTCGGTTTTGTAGTTATAGGAATGAACGCGATAACGGTATATATGGCCGTCCATTTGGTCAACTTCCGCAATATAGGTGGTGTTTTTGTCGGGGGCATGGAAAAATATACCGGTAACTGGTATCCCTTAATATATGCTCTGACAGGATTTGCTATTGTTTGGCTGATTCTATGGTGGATGTATCGCAAGAAAACATTCATCAAAATCTAAAGTATAAAATTAATATTGATAATAATATACTACCATTCCGGAGTATCCAAATCCTTGTTTTGAGGGATACAGGTCGATATTATCCAGCACTTTTTTAGAAAGTATATTGTCATCGAAAAAAGGACTTTTACTAATTACTTTGGAGGGATTTTTTGTTGACCTTTTGGGGAAAACTGCTATAATAATAATAGCTTTTTCATTTTTTGCCCCTGCTTTTCTCTTCCTTCTCCCCTCCCTCCGCAAAAAA
>Ga0209536_100004275_pt1 | contig 22567 bp, 18 predicted proteins | sample DeeMarSeWOR28_12_FD_187461 | JGI IMG/M metagenome (GOLD analysis project Ga0209536, IMG submission 187461) | Marine sediment microbial communities from White Oak River estuary, North Carolina - WOR-2-8_12 (SPAdes) (version 2) | ecosystem: Environmental > Aquatic > Marine > Intertidal zone >... | reverse complement strand
TATCCCCCGGGGTCCATGATGCATGCGGTAGCAGCGGCATCAGCCGCGATCGGGGCTAACCCATCGCGAATACATTCGCTCCTGCATTGCTGTTCACAGGTCCTGGTGTTGCCGACCTGCATGCAGGGAGGTTGATCCACAAACCGTACGGCAAACCCTTTCCTTACAGGGGTGAGGGGATCCACCCGGGTATTTCAGCTAAAATACCGCCTTACCCCAAGGATCCCGGTATGCCAGCCCTTGCCATTCCCAGGGCCGACACCGCCCTGTACGACTACCCGAAGTACTGGGCCGAGTGCTACGGCGTCGCACCGTTCCTGCCCGTGTCACGGGCGGAGATGGATGCGCTTGGCTGGGATTCCTGCGACATCATCCTGGTGACGGGCGACGCCTATGTCGACCACCCGTCTTTCGGTATGGCCATCATCGGCCGCCTGCTCGAAGACCAGGGCTTTCGTGTCGGTATCATTGCGCAACCGGACTGGCATACCAGAGAGCCCTTCGAGGCCCTCGGCAAACCGAACCTGTTCTTCGGTGTCACCGCCGGCAACATGGACTCGATGATCAATCGCTATACCGCCGACCGCAAGCCGCGCTCGGACGACGCCTACACGCCGGGCGGGCAGGGCGGGGCGCGACCGGACCGCTGTTCTCTGGCGTACTCGCAGCGCTGCCGGGAAGCCTACCCGGATGTGCCGATCATTCTCGGCGGTATCGAGGCATCACTGCGTCGCATAGCGCACTACGACTACTGGCAGGACAGCGTGCGCCGTTCCATCCTGGTGGATGCCCAGGCCGATATGCTGCTGTACGGCAACGCCGAGCGTGCCGTGGTCGAGGTCGCGCACCGCATCGCGCGCGGCGATGCCATCGAATCCATTACCGGTGTCCGCGGCACCGCCTTCATACGCCGCGACACGCCCGCGGGCTACGCCGAGATCGACTCCACCCGCATCGACCGCCCGGGCCGGGTCGAGGCGCGCATCAATCCATACGTCAACACGCAGGAGATTACCGACTGCGAGCGCCAGCGCCGCAACAATGCCTGGCTCGGCCTTGATGAGGACGGCAATCCGCTGGTGGAACTGACTCACCCGAAGCTCGACCGCGCAAAGACCGTCATTCGCCTGCCGTCCTTCGAGAAGGTGCGCAACGACGTTGTGCTCTACGCGCACGCCAGCCGTGTGCTGCATCTCGAGACCAACCCGGGCAACGCCCGCGCCCTGGTGCAGGGCCACGGCGACGCCGACCTGTGGCTGAACCCGCCACCGGTGCCGCTGACAACCGCGGAAATGGACTACCTGTTCGACCGGCCGTATGCCCGTGTGCCGCACCCGGTCTACCGGGGGGCGCGCATTCCCGCCTACGAAATGATCCGCTTCTCGGTGAATATCATGCGCGGCTGCTTCGGTGGCTGCACCTTCTGCTCGATCACCGAGCACGAGGGCCGCATCATCCAGAACCGCTCCGAGGCTTCCATTCTGCGCGAGGTCGAGGCCATCCGTGACACGGTGCCGGGCTTCACCGGCGTCATCTCCGATCTCGGCGGCCCGACCGCCAACATGTACCGCATCGCCTGCAGGAGCCGCGAGATCGAGGCGGCCTGCCGCAAGCCGAGCTGCGTGTTCCCCGGTATCTGCCCGAACCTCAACACCGACCACTCGGCGCTGACCAGACTGTACCGCGATGCACGCCAGCTGCCTGGCATCAAGAAAATCCTCATCGCCTCCGGCGTACGCTACGACCTTGCCATCGAGGATCCCGAGTACGTGAAAGAGCTGGTCAGCCACCACGTCGGCGGTTACCTGAAGATCGCGCCGGAACACACCGAGGACGGGCCACTGTCGAAGATGATGAAGCCCGGCATCAGCAGCTACGACCGATTCAAGGCGCTGTTCGACAAGTTCTCGAAGGAAGCCGGCAAGGAGCAGTACCTGATCCCGTATTTTATTGCCGCGCATCCCGGCACCACCGACGAGGACATGCTCAACCTCGCACTCTGGCTGAAGCGTAACGGCTTTCGCGCCGACCAGGTGCAGGCCTTCTATCCCTCGCCGATGGCGACGGCCACCGCCATGTACCATTCCGGGCGGGACCCGTTGCACCGCGTCACCTACAAGAGCGACAAGGTCGAGGCCGTGAAGAGCCCCGAACAGCGACGGCTGCACAAGGCCTTCCTGCGCTATCACGACCCGGCCAACTGGCCGCTGCTGCACGAGGCGCTGATCCGCATGGGCCGGCAGGACCTCATCGGCAATGGCAAACACCAGCTGATCCCGAAGGAACAGCCCGACGAGGGCAGGGGCTACAAGGCGCCGCGCCGCAAGAACACCGAGGCCGCCCACCGGCGCCGCACCCGCGGCGGGAAGGCGCTGACGCAGCACACGGGGCTGCCGCCGCGCTCGAACCGGTAGACCATGACAGGAAGGCGTCAGCCAATCGCGAATGAATTCGCACCTGCGCCCGAATACTTCCTTGCTGTCGTAGGAGCGGCTTTAGTCGCGATGGTGTCTAATAATTAAAATCAATAAAACAGATAGATATGTGATATTCCTGTAACAGCTTGTTAACTTTCGCGACCGCCCCTGCAGCGCCCGGCCGACCCCGGTTCCACTGGCCAAATGGCCCGGTCTGTAGCCGGGCCGGCACGGGAGGGTTGTTGTAGGGGGCAACACGGTTGTGATGCAATGGTCTGAAATGCAGCAGCTGAAACAACAATCGCGCCGGCTCATGCTGGCCGGTATCGGCCTGTTTTTCCTCTCGGCCTGCACCGTACCGCAGGCGCGCATCCCGCCAGGCACCATCCCCATGGCCTACGTCCCCAGCATCGAGGAGGAGGACCAGGCGGAGGAGATCTTCATCGACCTGAGCGAGGACTACACCCTCGACGTCACCAGCCTGCAGCATGACGAGCTGCAGGGCATGTTCAACAATCTGGCAGCGGCCGCGAACATCAACCCCGTAAACTGGAAAGTGCACCTGTTCGATGATCCGGAAATGGTCGACGTGCGCGCCATCCGGGGCAACTACCTCTTCGTCTGGTCCGGCGTGTTCGACGTCGTCGAGGACCGGGACGAAATCGCCGGCCTGCTGGCCTGCGAGATTGCCCACAGCCTGGCGCGCCACAACCAGCCAGTCGAATTCAGCATGGCCACCGAGATGCTGTTCGGCGTGACCGATGTGGCCGCCAGTATCGGCCTGCTGGTTCTGTCCCAGGGCGCCGTCGCCGTCAGCGGCACCGGCATGTCGCGCTGGCTGTACGTCGAGGCCGCCGACCTCGATGACCTCGACCGCGTTTACGACGCACAACAGGTGCAGGAGATGGCCGACATCGCACTGCAGATCCTGGCGCGCTCCGAGTATTCGCCCGAAGCGCTGCTGGCTTTCTGGAAACGTGCCGAGGCCGATGACGAAGTGCAGCGGCGCGTGAAACGCCTCAGCCGTCGCATCTCACCCGCGGAACGCGTCGCGCTACTGGAGACAGCCATGCAGGGTATGTCACTGGAGAAGGAACAGGCCACTGAACCCGATGCAGGCGACGAGCTTGCCGCCCTGCCCATGGCGGCGCCAATGTGACCGGAACCCGCCGATCGGCTTTAGCCAGCGTGTCATTCCCGCACGAGCTGCCGGATGCGTAAATCCTGAATCGCGAATAAATTCGCTCCTGCGTGGGGCAGGGTACCCCTCCCCGCAGGAGCGGCTTCAGCCGCGATGTTTAGTCGCCATGCCTGCCCTGCGCTATGCTCGCCAGATGGATACCTGTCCGCATTGCGACTACCAGGGCAAGCCGAAACTCGGGCCGGCGTGGCTTGCATGGCTGGCCGCTCTGGTATGGCTGATACCGCTGGGGTTCCTGCTCGCCGGGCGGTGGCCGTTTCTCATCCTGCCGTCGATTGCCATTACCGCTGCGGCGCTGCTGTCTGTGCGCCCGGCCTGTCCGCAATGCGGCCGGCGCTGGCGAAAGCCGCTACCGGACAAGTCGAAGTGATAAAGGCAGGTGCTGCGCGCCACCCCCGCAACGGGGAGGGTGGGGTGACCGGAATTGTGACGGCGGTTACGGGCGAACCGCCTCAGTGCAGGTCTCGAACAGTTACCGCATCTGGTACTTCTGTGCACTGCGCACCATGGCGCGCACGCGTGACATGTGGCGCCCTGTGCTGGTAAGGACGTGACGTTCGGCATCGTCGTAGACGCGCCGCTGGTCGCAGCGGGCCATGCCACCCCCGGTATTGCAGACCTCGGTGACAAATGCATTCATGCAGACCTGCAGTTCTTCGTCGTTGCAGCCAAGGCAACCGTCCTGTGCCGGGTCACAGGCCAGGGCAGCACCGCCATGGAAGGCTGCCAGCAGCAGCAATGTGCGAATGCATCCGGTTGTAGTTAACTTCATGATTTACCCCCATAAATCACTAAAACGCGCGCTCTGTTGACGCGTTCGAATAGCATAGTGTACGGACAGAGTATTACATATTGACGGCAGGGTTTACGGATTATTAAAGCATTTAATGCCTGCACCGCCCACCAGGGTACCTGCAGGAGCGGCCTCAGCCGCGACAGGGACTTCCGGTTTGCCGGCCCTGCCGATTCTCGCTGTTTATCAACAGTGTTAGTATCCAGGGGAACACGACACCCGGCCCGCCGGGACGCACCAGATCAGTGCAGGGCCCGGGCCGGAAAACGCAACCTCAGGAAATGCTTCCCCCGTCACCATGAACCCCTTCGAGCAGATCAAAACCCGCCTGCGCGACTTCGCTGCTGATCGCGACTGGGACCAGTTTCACTCCCCGAAGAACCTTTCCATGGCCCTGATCGTCGAGGCCAGTGAACTGGTTGAACACTTCCAGTGGCTGAAGCAGGACGAGAGCCTGGTCCTGTCGCCGGAGAAGCTCAATGAAGTGGCACAGGAGATTGCCGACATCCAGATCTACCTGGTCCGCATCGCCGACAAGCTCGGCGTCGACATCGAGAAGGCCGTCGACGAGAAGATCGCCATCAACGAACAGAAATACCCGGCGGACAAGGTGCGCGGCAGCGCGAGTAACGAAGATTTCAGCGGCTGTGATGACGGCTGTTGAGGGCGGCTGGCGAAGGCAAACAGGACTGACCTCGCTGTCAGTTATCAGGCCACTGATCGCCGCCTGAACGATCGCACGGTCCGCACCCTGGCACTGACCTGCGTGCATGCCTGTCATGATCCGCAGGTCGGATCAGGCCGATGGCCGTAATCCTGCGCTGAACGTCCGGATCCTGCCAGCGCAGCCCGGGACAGGCGCGACTGTACCGGAACTCGACAGGATCCGGCGCCATGTAGTCAGGATATTCAACAGATTATCAAAAGGTAATCTGCATTCCCTCATCTTGCGTATCAATTCTCTGACAATCACCGGCATATTCATTGGCGGGTGAGAAACTGGCCCGATTTAATACTTGACTAAAATGATCGGGTATATACAATAATACCTGACTATTTTGGTCGGGAATTGTCCTGCCAACTGCATCAACCAGGAGAAAGTCATGTCTGATGCTGCACTGAACAACACGCACCTGACCCGTGAAGACATGTATTACGCGGCGCTCGAGGTATTCCTGAAGAACAGTGCCGATTACCTCGATGTCGATGTCACACCAGCACATGAGGAATTTTCCCGGGAGATAAACGACCGGGTCATTCGTCACGGGTTGCTGCGCTGAGTCGACTAAACCGCCGGCCATGGGAGAAGGGATCATGAGTGGCACAAACCTGGCAATGGAGCGTCTCGTCAACGAGACGTACGAACACGGCTTCGTCACGCCGATCGAGTCGGATACCCTGCCGCCCGGTCTCGGCGAGGAGGTCGTGCGCGCCATATCGGCACGCAAGTCGGAACCGGACTGGATGCTGGAGCGGCGCCTCGAGGCCTACCGTCACTGGGAGACGATGACCGAACCCGACTGGGCGCACCTGCAGCACCCGCCCATCGACTTCCAGGGCATCTCCTACTACTCGGCGCCGAAGCGCAAGGGCGATGGTCCGCAGAGCCTGGACGAGGTCGATCCCGAGCTGCTGGAGACGTACAACAAGCTCGGTATCCCCCTCGGGGAGCAGAAGGCTCTGGCCGGTGTTGCCGTCGACGCGGTCTTCGACAGCGTCTCGGTGGCCACCACCTTCCGCGAAACGCTGAAGGAAGCAGGTGTGATTTTCTGTTCCATGTCCGAGGCGGTGCGTGAATACCCGGAACTGGTGCAGAGATACCTGGGCTCGGTGGTGCCGCACACCGACAATTTCTTCGCCTCGCTTAACAGTGCCGTGTTCAGCGACGGCACCTTTGTCTACGTACCCGAGGGTGTCCGCTGCCCCATGGAACTGTCGACCTACTTCCGCATCAACGAAGCCAAAACCGGTCAGTTCGAACGCACGCTGATCGTGGCCGAAGCCGGCAGTTACGTCAGCTACCTCGAGGGCTGCACCGCACCGATGCGCGATGATAACCAGCTGCATGCTGCAGTGGTCGAACTGGTGGCCATGGAAGATGCGCAGATCAAGTACTCAACCGTGCAGAACTGGTATCCGGGCGATGCCGAGGGCCGCGGTGGTATCTACAACTTCGTGACCAAGCGGGGCGACTGTCGCGGAGACCGTGCACGCATCTCCTGGACCCAGGTAGAGACCGGTTCCGCCATCACCTGGAAATACCCGAGCTGCATCCTGCGCGGCGACGACGCGGTCGGCGAGTTCTACTCGGTTGCCGTCACCCGCGGCCGGCAGCAGGCCGACACCGGTACCAAGATGATCCACATCGGCCGCAACACGCGCAGCACCATTGTCTCCAAGGGCATTTCGGCGGGCGAGGGGCAGAACGCCTACCGTGGACTGGTGCGCATGACGCCGAAGGCGGAGAACGCACGCAACCACACCCAGTGCGACTCGCTGCTGATCGGCGAGCGCTGCGGCGCACACACCTTCCCCTACATGGAGGTGCGCAACCCGACCGCCAGGGTGGAGCACGAGGCCACGACCTCGAAAATCGGCGAGGACCAGCTGTTCTACTGCCGCCAGCGCGGCCTGACCGAGGAGGATGCCGTGTCCCTGATCGTCAACGGTTTCTGCAAGGAGGTCTTCAACGAACTGCCGATGGAATTCGCCGTCGAGGCGCAGAAACTGCTCAACGTCACCCTGGAAGGTGCCGTCGGCTGATCACACTGACCAAACGGAGCAAGCAAATGCTGAACATAGACAGACTGCAGGTAAGCGTTGACGGCAAGCCGATCCTCAACGGTACTGACCTGAAAGTACAGGCGGGCGAGGTGCATGCCATCATGGGTCCGAACGGCTCGGGCAAGAGCACGCTGGCCCATGTGCTGGCAGGGCGCGATGGTTACACGGTCGAGGGTGGCGCGGTGACACTGGAAGGCGAGGACCTGCTGGCACTGGCCGCCGAGGAACGGGCACATCGAGGTGTCTTTCTTGCCATGCAGTATCCCGTGGAACTGCCGGGCGTGAACAACATGGTGTTCATGAAGACCGCACTGAATGCGTTGCGTGCCGCGCGCGGTGAACCGGCACTCGACGCGGTCGGCTTCATGCAGCGGGTCCGCGAGAAGCTTGCCCTGGTGGAGATGGACGAGCGGTTTCTCAAGCGCAACGTCAACGCGGGTTTCTCGGGCGGCGAGAAGAAGCGCAACGAGATCCTGCAGATGGCCGTGCTGGAACCGAAACTGGCGATCCTCGATGAAACCGACTCGGGCCTCGACATCGATGCCCTGCGGGTGGTTGCCGATGGCGTCAATACCCTGCGCAGCCCGGAGCGGGCCATGATCGTCGTCACCCACTACCAGCGTCTGCTCGACTACATCCAGCCTGATTTTGTACACGTGCTGGCCGGCGGACGCATCGTGCGCTCCGGCGACCGGACACTGGCGCTGGAGCTCGAGGAGAAAGGCTATGGCTGGCTGGAACAGGAGGATGCCGCATGAGCGCGAGCCTCGCCCTGCCACTGGAGCGCTACCGGGACTCCCTCGCGCAAGTCCAGCCACAACCCGCCGGCGCCAGCCAGTCCTGGCTGGCACAGCACCGCCATGAGGCCGCGCAGAACCTGCAGCGGCTCGGTTTTCCGCAGCGCCGGCAGGAGGCCTGGCGTTACACCAGCGTCGACCGGCTGCTGGCGCATGAATTTGCACAGTCCGCCGGCGAGACACTCCCTGATATCGATCTGCAGGCATTCCTGTTGCCGTCGCTGGATGTCCATCGGGCCGTTTTCGTGAATGGCCGTTTTGCCCCCGCCCTGTCCAGTCTCGAGGGACTGTCGCCCGGCGTCACGGTGGGCAGCCTGAAGCAGCAGATCGCACACAACCCCATCGTGCCGGCCGGCTGGCTTGGCAAGGCCGCCGGTGCGCCGGCGCATGTCTTCAGTGCCATGAACACGGCTGCCATGGAGGACGGCCTGTTTATCCATGTTGTGCAGGGTCAGGAACCGGCGCGTCCGATCGAAGTGCTGCATCTGTCATCAGCGCCGGCCGCTGCTGTCATGGCACAGTCACGCAACCTGGTGCTGCTCGAGGCCGGTGCACGGGCGACGCTCATCGAGCGCTACGCCAGTCCCGACGGCTCGCTTTATTTCAACAACAGCATGAGCGAGTTCTTTCTCCAGGATGACGCCGATCTCGAACACTACCGGCTGCAGGATGAAAGCCTGGCCGCCTATCACCTGCACAGCCTGTTCATCCACCAGCACGAGCGCAGCCACTACCGCAATACCGGCTTCGCACTCGGTGCAGCCTGGTCACGCGCCGAACTGACAATCGACTTCCTCGGTACATCGGCCGTTGCGGAACTCGACGGCCTGTATGTCACAGGCGAGCAGCAGCTCTCTGATACCCATCTCGACATCCGCCATGCTGTGCCCGGTTGTGTTAGCCACACCCGCTACAAGGGCCTGCTGCATGGCAGGGGGCGTGCCGTGTTCGACGGTCGCATCGAGGTCAAGCCCCGTGCCGTCAAGAGCGATGCGCATCTGCACAACGCCAACCTGCTGCTCAGCCGCAATGCCGAGGTCGACACCAAGCCGCAGCTGGAGATCCATGCCGACGACGTCAGGTGCAGCCATGGAGCGACCGTGGGCCAGCTGGATCCGGCCCAGCTGTTCTACCTGCGCTCGCGCGGCATCGATGCCGGGGCAGCGCGTCGCCTGCTTTGCCTGGGGTTTGCCGGAGAAATCCTCGAGCGCTGTCCGGTTGCGCCACTGCGCGAGCATGTCGAGGCCGCCGTAGCCGCTCGCCTGGCACAGGCAACAGACAGTGGTGCCGGTGCATAGCACATGGTCACGCTACCTGAACAGCTGCAGGAGACCGGGAGCGGCGGAAAACTTCTCAAGGCTGCGGTGATCGAGGCCCTTCGCGGCATCCACGATCCGGAGATCCCGGTAAATATCTATGATCTCGGCCTGATCTACGGACTCGAGGTCGACGACGACGGCAACGTCGCCATCGAGATGACCCTGACCACGCCGGCCTGCCCGGTAGCCGAATCGATGCCGGGCCAGGTGGAATGCTGCATACGCGAGGTGCCCGGTGTCAGGTCGGCACAGGTCAAGCTGGTCTGGGACCCGCCCTGGAGCCGCGACCGGCTGGATGATTTCACCCGTCTGGAATTGGGGTTGCTCTGACCGCAAGGAGGAAATGATGGCAATACAACTGACCGACAGCGCCGTGCAGCATGTCCGCAGCATGCTGGAGAAACACGAGGGTAGCATCGGGCTGCGCCTCGGTACACGCAAGAGCGGCTGCAGCGGTTTTGCCTATGTTGTCGACTATGCCAGTGCGATCGGCGAGGGCGACGCGGTCTTCGAGACCGGTGGTGTCAAGGTGGTGGTGGATAGTGCCAGCCTGCCGCACATCGATGGCATGACGGTGAACTATGTCAGGAACGGGCTGCTCAGCGAGGGGCTGGAATTCATCAACCCCAACGTGCAGTCCAGCTGCGGCTGCGGTGAATCCATCGCCTTCGGAGAGACGGCATGACCCGACTTGCCGACATCGTCGAGACCTTCGAGCTGCTGGGCGACTGGGACACCCGCTACCAGTATCTGGTAGAGATAGGTGAACAGCTGGAAGCCATGCCCGAGCATGAACGCACAGAGCCGAATCGGGTCAAGGCCTGCATGAGCAGGGTCTGGGTTTATGCCTGGGAGGATCCGGCCGCACCCGGTCACATCCACTTCGGCGGTGACTGCGATACCGGCATCATCAAGGGCGTGCTGGCCCTGCTCATCCAGCTTGCCGACGGCAAGACGGTGGCGGAGATCGAGGCTATCGACATGGACGAGTTCTTCAGCCGGCTGCAGCTCGGTGAGCACCTCTCGCCAAACCGGCATGTCGGCGTGTATGCCATTGTCGATCTCATGAAACAGCAGGCCGCGACCGCCTGCCAGCCATTGCCGCGCGCCGCACCGGGCTGAGCGGCTGTGCGATGTCGGGTTACGCCCGCGGCTTAACCCGACCTGCCTGCATGCCTGTGTTGATTCGCAGACCGGATCAGGCCGGTGGCTGTAATTCGACGTTGAATGACAGGATCCCGCGCATCACTCGTGAGCGGCATACCGCCGGTCACGAATGAATTTGCTCCTGTATCCGGGGTTAGCGTTGCTACAATGCACCCCGGTCTACACCCTGGTCCCGATTTGCCCATGCCCGCCGACTGGCAATCCGTCATCAACGACTTCAAGGCCGTCGTCCCGGCCGTGGACTTCTGGTCGCTGCGGCTGGTGCGCGAGGAGGCCGAGACGCTGTGCGTGCGCGAGGGGGTGGTGCAACCGCCGAGCCTGGCGCAAGGCCGCGGCGTGCACATCAGCCTGGTCGACCGTGGAGGTGCGGCCTGGGCGGCCACCAGTGCCCTGACCCGCGAGGGTCTGCGCGACGCGGTGCACGAGGCGCTGGGCTGGCTCGAGGTGAGCCGCCGGCATGCCCTGGTCGCCGCGGAACACCAGCCACGACCGCAGCGCTCCGGCCGCTATGCCACGCACATCGAGACGCCCTGGGAGGCCTGGAGCCTGGCCGGGAAGCTCGATCTGCTGCAGGACATCAACCGCGCGCTGAAGGTCGACGAGTGCATCGTCGACTGGCAGGCCCGTCTCAGCCGCCGGCAGATCGACGTCGCGCTCGTCACGGGCGACGGCGTGGTCATCGAGCAGGCGTTTCACCACGTCCTGCCCGGCTACGCCGCGGTGGCGAACCGCGACGCGCAGACCCAGATGCGCAGCGGCGGCGGCTGGGGCTCGATGCGCCAGGGCGGGCTCGAGCAGCTCGCCGCCTTCGACTTCCCGGACAGCGCCCGGCGGGTGGCCGAGGAGGCCATCGCCCTGGTCGAGGCGCCCGAGTGCCCCGACACCACGGCCGACCTGCTGCTGATGCCTGACCAGATGATGCTGCAGATCCACGAGAGCATCGGTCACCCGCTGGAACTCGATCGCATCCTCGGCGATGAGCGCAACTATGCCGGCACCAGCTTCGTCACCCCCGACATGTTCGGCAGCTACCGCTACGGTTCGGAGCTGCTCAATGTCACCTTCGACCCGGGCGTGGCGCCGGAGATGGCGAGTTACGCCTTCGACGACGAGGGTACGCCGGCCGAGCGCGACTACCTCATCCGCGACGGCATCCTGCTGCGCCCGCTGGGCGGCGCGACCTCGCAGGCCCGCGCCGGCATGGCCGGGGTGGCGAACGCGCGTGCCAGCGACTGGAACCGCCCCGCGATCGATCGCATGGCCAACCTCAACCTGGAACCCGGGACCAGTCGCCTGGATGAACTCGTCGCCTCCATCGGGCACGGCGTGCTCATGGCGACCAACCGCTCCTGGTCAATCGACGACAGTCGCAACAAGTTCCAGTTCGGCTGCGAGCTTGGCCGGCTGATCGTGGACGGCGAACTGCAGGGCCTGGTGCGCAACCCGAACTATCGCGGCATCAGTGCGACCTTCTGGCGCAGCCTCGCCGGCGTCGGCGACCCCGACAGCCTGGAGATCTGGGGCACGCCCAGCTGCGGCAAGGGCGAACCCAACCAGATGATCCACGTCGGCCACGCCTCGCCGCCCTGCGTGTTTCGCAATGTCGAGATCTTCGGTGGCGAGTAGCATGGAAACCTGTTTTCGTGAGCTCGGCGAGCGACTCTGCGAGGACCTGGCGGACGACGAGGTGCTGCTGCTCAACTACAGCGGCGAGGACTCGGACTTCGTGCGGCTCAACCACAACCGCATCCGCCAGGCCGGCCACGTGCGCCAGCAGGCACTCGAGCTGGACCTCGTCGCCAACGGCCGCGAGGCCGGGGCCGCAATGCCGCTAGGCGGCGTGCTGGAAGACGACCTGTCAAGGGCGCGGGCGCTGCTCCAGCGCCTGCGCGAGCGGCTGCCGCTGCTGCCCGAGGACCCGCACCTCAACTACGCCACCGGGGTAAACAGTACCGTACAGCACGGCGAGAACCGCCTGCCTGCGGCGGGCGAGGCACTGGAGCAGCTGATCGATGCCGCACGCGGCCTTGATCTGGTCGGTGTCTGGGCCGGCGGCGAGATGAGTCGCGGCTTCGCCAATTCCCTGGGCCAGTTCAACTGGCACAGCGCGTACAGCTTCAACCTCGACTGGAGTGTCTACCGCGAGGGCGACAAGGCGGTGAAGCAGAACTACGCAGGCTTCGCGTGGGACCACGACGTCCTCGCCGGCAAGATCGCCCGCGACCGCGAGACGCTCGCGCTGCTCGGACAGACGCCCCGGACCCTCGCACCCGGCAGGTACCGCGTGTTCCTCTCCCCGGCCGCGCTCTTCGAGCTGATGGAGATGGTGAGCTGGGGTGGCTTCGGGCTGAAGAGCCACCGCACCGCGCAGACGCCGCTGCTCGGTATGCTGCGCGAGGGCCGCACGCTGCACCCGGGGGTCAGCATCAGCGAACACCATGCCGCCGGACTCACGCCGCGCTTCACCGGCGAGGGCTTCATCAAGCCGGACCGTGTGGCGCTGGTCGAGGCCGGTGCCTATCGCGACTGTCTCGCCGACAGCCGCAGCGCACGGGAATACGGCACTGCCGTCAACGCGGCCGGCGAGCAGCCGGAGTCACTGGAGATCGGCGGCGGCGGGCTGGACGGGGGCGCGGTGTTCGGCGCACTCGATACCGGGCTCTACGTCAGCAACCTCTGGTACTGCAACTTCTCCGACCGCAACCACTGCCGCATCACCGGTATGACCCGCTTCGCCTGCCTGTGGGTGGAGCAGGGCAGGCCGGTGGCGCCGGTCAACGTGATGCGCTTCGACGAGAGCATCTACCATATCCTCGGCGACCGCCTCGAGGGCCTGACGCGCGAGCAGGAGCACATCCTCGACACCGGCAGCTACGGCTGGCGCTCCAACGCCAGCGCCCGGCTGCCCGGCGCGCTGGTCAACGATTTCACGCTGACGCTCTGATTCACGCTGCCTGTCGGATTACGGCCTTCGGCCTGATCGACCTGCGCTGCTGCATCCCCAATCGCGAATGAATTCGCTCCTACCCCGATTTTCGCATTCACGGGCAGGAGCGGCTTTAGCCGCGATTGGTTGCATAATCCATCGCGAATGAATTCGCTCCTACCCTTGATGTGGGGTGCCGGGCAATCGCGGATGAATTCGCTCCTACCCTTGATGGGGTGCCGGCCCATCGCGAATGAATTCGCTCCTACCCCGATTTTCGCATTCACGGGCAGGAGCGGCTTTAGCCGCGATTGGTTACATAACCCATCGCGGATGAATTCGCTCCTGTGCCGGGATGTGCATTGCTACAATGCAAGCCCGTTCCAGCCTGCTTCCGATATACACATGCCCAGGGAATTCATACGCGTTCGCGGCGCCCGCCAGAACAACCTCAAGGACCTCGACCTCGACCTGCCGCTGGGCGAACTGATCGTGGTGACCGGGGTCAGCGGTTCCGGCAAGTCCTCGCTGGCCTTCGACACGGTGTACGCCGAGGGGCAGCGCCGCTATGTCGAGACCTTCTCGCCCTACGCGCGCCAGTTTCTCGATCGCATGGATGCACCGGGTGTGGACCGCATCGAGGGTATCCCGCCGGCCATCGCCATCGACCAGACCAACCCGGTGCGCACCTCGCGCTCCACGGTCGGCACCATGACCGAGCTCAACGACCACCTGAAGCTGCTGTTTGCGCGCGCCACCCGGCTGTATTGCCGCGGCTGCGGCGCGCCGGTGCGGCGCGACACACCGGACAGTATCGCCGACGCGCTGTTTCAGCGCGCGGCCGGGAACGCGCCGCGCGCGGTGATCACCTTCGCCATCGACGTGCCGGCCAACTTCAGCCGCGAGGAGGTCGAGGGCCTGCTGGCGCAGCAGGGCTACACCCGCCTGCACGCGCGCCGGGGCAGGCGCCTGGAGGTCGTCCAGGACCGGTTGCGGCTCACGCCCGATCGCCGCGCACGACTGGTCGAGGCGCTGGAGGCGGCACTCAAACACGGTCATGGCCACGTGACGGTCTATCCGCTGGACGGGGAACGCAACGCCGGGGACCCGTGGCGCTTCTCCAGTGAACTGCACTGCGCGGACTGCGACATCGATTACCATGAGACCACGCCGAACCACTTCTCCTTCAACTCGCCCATCGGCGCCTGCGAGACCTGTCGCGGCTTCGGCCGCACGCAGGGCATCGACTACGACCTGGTGGTGCCGGACGAGTCCATGAGCATAGCCGATGGCGCGGTCAAACCCTGGCAGACCGACGCCTACCGCGAATGCCAGGCCGATCTCATGCGTTTTGCCCGCCAGCGTGGCATCCCGTCGGACGTGCCCTGGAAAAGGCTGACGAAGGCCCAGCAGCGCTGGGTGATAGACGGCGAGGGCGACTGGGACGACGGTGTCTGGTACGGCGCGCGGCGCTTCTTCGCCTGGCTGGAGACCAAGGCCTACAGGATGCATATCCGCGTCCTGCTGTCGCGCTACCGCGCCTACGACGAGTGCCCGGACTGCGCCGGTGCGCGCCTCAAGCCGGACGCGCTGCTGTGGCGACTGGGCAGCCGCGACAACGCCGACGCCGTGCTGGCGCCGCAAGAGCGCTTCAGACCGGTGGGGATGACACTTGCCGGGAAAACCTGGCTGACGCTGCCCGGGCTGACGATCCACGACGTGATGCGCCTGCCGGTCGAACGCTGCGCGCAGTTCTTCGCCACGCTGGAACTGCCCCGGCCACTCGACGAGGCGACGGAACTGCTGCTCACCGAGCTGCGCGCGCGCCTGAAATACCTGGTCGATGTCGGGCTCGGTTACCTGACCCTGGACCGCCAGTCGCGCACCCTGAGCGGCGGTGAGGTGCAGCGCATCAATCTCACCACCTCGCTCGGCACCTCGCTGGTCAACACCCTGTTCGTGCTCGACGAACCGAGTATCGGTCTGCACCCGCGCGATATACAGCGCGTCATCGCTGTCCTGCGACGCCTGCGCGATGCCGGCAACACCCTGCTGGTGGTTGAGCACGACCCGCAGATCATGCTGGCCGCCGACCGCATCCTCGACATGGGTCCGGGCCCGGGCGAGCGTGGCGGACAGCGGGTGTTTTTCGGGACACCGAAACAGCTGCTGCGCTCGAAGGCCTCGCTCACCGCGCGCTACCTCCGCGGCGAGAAAACGGTCGGGCTGGAAGGCGCAGGGGCGACAGGGCCAGCCGCATCGACAGCGACATCTGTCCCCTGTGTCGAAGTCCGCGGCGCGACGGAACACAACCTGAAAAACATCGATATCCGCCTGCCGCTCGAACGCCTGGTCTGCGTCACCGGCGTCAGCGGCTCGGGCAAGTCCACCCTGGTACAGGACGTGCTCTACAACGCGTTGCGCAAGCTCAAGGGCAGACCGGTGGAGACGCCCGGTGCGCACCGGGCAATCCGCGGCCACCAGCGCATCGGCGAGGTCGTGCTGGTCGACCAGTCGCCCATCGGCAAGACCACGCGCTCCAACCCGGCCAGCTACGTCGGCGCCTGGAATGCCATCCGCGAACGCTTCACCGCGCTGCCGGAGGCCAAAGAGCGCGGCTACAAACCCGGCACCTTCAGCTTCAACTCGGGCACCGGCCGCTGCCCCGCCTGCGGCGGTAACGGCTTCGAACATGTCGAGATGCAGTTCCTCAGCGACGTCTACCTGCGCTGCCCGGACTGCAACGGCCGGCGCTACCGGCCGGAGGTGCTGGAGATCACCCTGGACGGCAAGTCGGTGGCCGATGTGCTGGAACTCACGGTCAGCGAGGCACTGGAGTTTTTCGCCGACCAGCCGGCGGTGCAGCGCGCACTCGAGCCGCTGGCGGCGGTAGGGCTCGACTACCTGACGCTCGGCCAGCCCGTGCCGACGCTCAGCGGCGGCGAGGCGCAGCGCCTCAAGCTCGCCGGCCACCTGGCAAAGGCGGGCGGTCGCAAGGCCGCGGACACGGGGACGCTGTTCCTGTTCGACGAGCCCACCACCGGCCTGCACTTCGATGACATCCGCAAACTGCTCGAGGCCTTCCGGCGGCTGATCGACGACGGCCACTCCCTGGTGGTCATCGAGCACAACCTGGATGTCATCAACGCCGCCGACTGGGTCATCGACCTCGGCCCGGAAGGCGGCGAGGCCGGCGGCGAGATCGTCTGCGAGGGCACGCCGCGACAGATCGCCGGGCACAGGACCAGCCATACCGGCGCCGCGCTGCGCGCCTACCAGTCGGAACTGGCAGCGATGCAGGCATCGCCCGGTACGCCATTCCCTGCACTGCAGGCATACCACGCCGGGGCGGGTGCTGCCGGGCAGGAGCGCGGGGCGGCTCACGCCAGGTCCGTCCCCAACGCCATCGAAATCCTGCACGCGCGCGAGCACAACCTGAAGAACGTCACCGTCGACATCCCGCGCGGCAGGTTCACGGTCATCACCGGCGTGTCCGGTTCGGGCAAGAGCACCGTGGCCTTCGACATCCTGTTCAACGAGGGCCAGCGCCGCTATCTGGAATCGCTCAACGCCTACGCGCGCCAGTTCGTGCAGCCGGCCGCGCGCGCCGACGTCGATGCCATCTTCGGCATCCCGCCGACCGTTGCCATCGAACAGCGCACCAGCCGCGGCGGCCGCAAGAGCACGGTCGCGACCCTGACCGAGGTGTACCACTTCCTGCGCCTGCTGTTCGTCAAGCTCGGCACGCAGTACTGCCCGGACTGCAACGTGCCCGTCGAGCCGCAGACGACCGAGTCGATCCTCGCCCAGCTCATGAAGGCGCACCGCAATAAACAGATCACCCTGTTCGCGCCACTGGTTATCGCGCGCAAGGGCTACTATACCGATCTCGCCGGGTGGGCCGCCGGCAAGGGCTTCGATGAACTGCGCGTCGACGGTGAACTGTTACCTACCGCCGACTGGCCGCGCCTTGACCGCTACCGCGAGCACAATATCGAACTGCCGGTCGGCAGCATCAGGGTGACAGTAAAGAACGAGTCAGACCTGCGCGACCTGCTCGGGCGTGCACTCGGGTTCGGCAAGGGCGTGGTCATCGCCCGGGGTGCAGGTGGCGAAACCACCTTCTCAACTCACCGCGCCTGCCCGGGCTGCGCACGCAGCTTCGACGAACTCGACCCGCGACTGTTCTCCTACAACTCCAAACACGGCTGGTGCGAGGACTGCTTCGGCACCGGCCTGCAGCTGGGTGGCTTCGACGAGGAGCAGAGCGGCGAGGAGATCTGGTGGACCGACTGGTGGGAGGGCGAGACGCCAGCCTGCCCGGGCTGCGGGGGCAGGCGCCTCAACCCCGAGGCGCTTGCCGTGCGCTTCCACGACCGCTCCATCGCCGACTTCACCGGCCTGACCGTGGAATCCGCCGGCGCCCTGTTCAGGTCATTCAGCCTCAGGGGGCGTGAGGCCGGCATCGCCCGCGACATCCTGCCGGAGCTGCGCGCGCGGCTTGCGTTTCTCGCCGACGTCGGGCTTGCCTACCTCACCCTGGACCGCGCGGCGCCCACCCTGAGCGGTGGCGAGGCGCAGCGCATCCGCCTGGCCGCGCAGCTCGGTTCCAACCTGCGCGGCGTGTGCTACATCCTCGATGAGCCCACCATCGGTCTGCACCCGCGCGACAACCGCATGCTGCTCGACACCCTCGGCAGGCTCGAGGGCAAGGGCAACACCATCGTCGTGGTCGAGCACGACGAGGACACCATCCGCCGTGCCGAACATGTCATCGATCTCGGCCCGGGCGCCGGTGTCAACGGCGGCGAGGTGGTCGCGGCCGGCCCGGTCAGGGCGCTCATGAGGCAGCCGCGGTCCGTCACCGGGCGCTTCCTGGCCAGCCCGCTCCGCCACCCGCTGTTCCCGCGCCGGCCGGTGAAGCTCAAGGGCCGGGGCGCCGATCCGTATGTCGAGATACTGGGTGCGCGCCTGCACAACCTGAAGAACCTCTCGGTGCGCATCCCGCTGCACCGGCTGACCTGCGTCACGGGCGTGTCCGGCTCCGGCAAGAGCACGCTGGTGCGCGATGTGCTGCACGACAACCTGCACCCGCTGCTCGCACGAAGCGGGAAACGCCGGCAGCTCGCTGCCCGCAGCACCGGCTGCCGGGACATCCGCGGCTTCGAGCCGCTGCAGCGCGTGCTGGAAGTCGACCAGACACCGATCGGCAAGACGCCGCGCTCCTGCCCGGCCACCTATGTCGGCGTGTGGGACGCCATCCGCAAGCTGTTCGCCGGCACCCCCGAGGCGCGCATGCGCGGCTACGGCCCCGGGCGATTTTCCTTCAACGTCCGCGGCGGTCGCTGCGAGGCCTGCGAGGGGCAGGGCATCAAGAAGATCGAGATGAGTTTCCTGCCGGACGTGAAGGTGTCCTGCGAGGTCTGCAACGGCGCGCGCTTCAATCCCGAGACGCTCGACATCCGCTACAAGGAACGCAGCATCGGCGACCTGCTGTCCATGAACGTGCGCGACGCGGCGGCGTATTTCCGCGCCCACCCGAAGATCCACCGCGCCCTGCAGCTGCTCGACGATGTCGGCCTCGGCTACCTCACCCTGGGCCAGCCCAGCCCGACCCTGAGCGGTGGCGAGGCGCAGCGCATCAAGCTGGTCACCGAGCTGGCGAAGGCCAGGGCAGACACCGGGTCCGGGATAACCGGCACCCTCTACATCCTGGATGAGCCCACTGTCGGCCTGCACATGGCCGATGTCGAGAAGCTCATCCGTGTCCTGCACCGCCTGGTCGAGGCCGGTAACAGCGTCATCGTCATCGAGCACAACCTGGATGTCATCGCTGAGGCCGACTGGATCATCGATCTCGGTCCCGAGGGCGGCGATGGCGGCGGGCGGGTCGTCGTCGAGGGGACCCCGGAGACCTGCACGAAGACCCGGGATTCGCACACCGCGAGGTTCCTGCGCGAGTTCCTGCGTGAACGAGGGGGTGGGGCCGGTCATTCGGATTGATGCTACAGGTCCGGGAATCGCGAAGCCTCGGTTTGTTGCAGAGATCGAAGTGCGTATCAATGACTGCCTGGTACGGTTCGCTGCACTCACCGCATCCTGCCAGCTGCATGCCAACCAGTCGCAGACTGGCAGGTCGGATCAGGCCAATGGCTGTAATCCGGCAATCAGGCGAGGGCTATTGCTTTTTTCCTTATTCCGTCACACGCACGCAGTCCGGAAACTCTTCCTGCAGTCGCCGTATCAGGTCGTTCCAGATGATTCTTGCCCGTTCCGATTCACTGGCGCGGAAGAACGCTCCGTTGTCAGGTTCCTCGAGTTCAACCCGGAAGTTACCGTTTGTCTGTCTGGCGGTCAGGCTGAGGGTGTAATGCACGCCGGCCCACGGTGTACAGACCCGGTGCACCTCACGCTTGCGATCTAGCAGCGACGGGCAGGGCTCGAGGCCGTTGCACTCTGCAACATCAGCCATGATCCGTGCCAAGCTGGTGCGCAGCCGATCGGTATCGGCTGCAAGTGCCTCGCACGGTGGGCCGGCGGCGGGCAGTACGAGATTGCGCTGGAATACCGGGCTCCAGGTGCAGGAGGTAACGGCCATGGCAATCGCCGCCGCAAGCAGCGTACCGCGCATCATGTGTGCTTTTCTCCAGGGTTGCAGAATAGCACTCACCACTGTTATGCACTTCTAAGGCGTGTCAGCTTGACCAGCCCGATCGCCGCCAGCGGCAGGACCAGGGTGAGCACCGCCACCGTGATCATCAGCCAGCCGAGCTCCGAATAATCGGCCGGTACCGTCACGGTGCCACTGTCCCGGTCGGTGACCTCGCGGGTGACGGTGTAGAGCTGGTTCATGTACTTGGTGCCCAGCGTGCTCGCCGACAGCGCCAGGTTGGTGAACGAGGCCATCACCGCGAAGAAGGTCGCCTTGAGCTGCGCCGGGGCGGAGTTGGCGATCCAGGCGAGCATGGGGATCATGGCCACCTGGCCGAGCGGCGATTCGATCGCGGTGTCCACCAGCGCAATGAAGTGCGCGTCGACGATGCCGCCCGTGTGCGCCGCCGTCCACTCGTGCAGGCCGTAGTACATGCCGATGATGGGGAAGGTCAGCAGGGTGCTGATGATGGTCAGGAACACGACGATGTAGGCGATGGACTTCTCCGCCATGAAACGGCGGAAGATGAACATGCCGAACAGCGCCAGTGCGCTGCTGATCAGCGACAGCACGGACAGGAACTGCTGGTCGAAACCAAGCTCGTCGATCATCCACCAGGTCTGGCCCGCGCCGGGCGTGGGCATGGCGCGGTAGATGAAGATGATGATGGCCGTGCCCAGCAGCACGTTGCGCGCCGCCGGCTCGAGCACCTTCAGCAGGCGGTTGATGAGAAACAGCACAATCAGCAGCGAACCGGCGAAGATGATCTCCTGATTGTAGGGCACCTCGCCCAGGCCCATGCTGACGGTGAAGACCACGAACACCAGGCTGCCGCCGAGTATCCACCAGTTGGGCGGCGTGCGCTCGACCTGGCCGTGTACCATCTCCTCGGCCTTTGCGCGGTCGATGCCGTGGCGGCGCAGCCGGCGCAGCTCGCGGCGCTTGAGCATGCCGCCGAGCAGCACGCCAGCCACCGAGACTGCGGGTATGACCAGCGCGATCTCGTAGATGCGGATGTAGATGGCCAGCTTCGCCGCCTCGTCCAGGGTCTCGACCCCCTCGAACATGAAGACGTTGAGCAGGGCCACGAACACCGTGCCGCCAATGATTGCGACGCGTCCCAGCGTCTGCATGGTGGTGTGCATCAGGCGCCGGGTGCCGGCGGGGAAGGGTCGTCCCTCGCTGTCCGCCACTGGCACCGCCTCCACCGTCATGGCGTCGGCCACCACGTCCTGGACCACGTAGCCGACCGGTGCCAGCAGCGTGCTCAGCACAAACCACGCCTCGACCGGCATGTATGCGCCCATGGCGGCCGGTTGGCTCAGCAGCCCGACCATGATCAGCAGGCTGGTCGCGATCAGCCCGGCCCCGAGATAGACCATGCCGGCCTTGTGTCGCCAGATCAGGTCGACCAGGTGGCCGAGCGGCATCTTGAGCGCCCAGGGGATGCCCGCCCAGAAGCCAAGCGCGGCGAGAAATTCCGCCGACAGGCCGAGGTAATCCTTGACGAAGAAGGTGCCGACGATAGCGGTCAGGCCAGAGACGCCGTAGGCGACGTAGACCATCAGCGGCGGCAGGTAGGAGAGCCGGAACTCGCGGCCGAGTTCCAGGATGACGCGATCGAACCAGAGGTAGGCACGTGCCAGCATGGCGAGGCAGGATACTGGCAGTGCGGGGTTTTGACAAACCCATCGCGAATGAATTCGCTCCTGCGAGAGAGCCATCCTGACGGGCAGGAGCGGCTTCAGCCGCGATGCGTGTTCCAGGAAAATAAATTTGCCCCGTTTGTCCGCATTACAGCCCGATCTCTGTAAGATATTTCAGCAGACGCCTGCCCGGTCCGCGATGACGGGTGTCGTATGCGTCATTATTCAGCGAGAAGGAATGATGAAACGAAAGACCAGAATCCTGAGAAGGAAGAGCAGGGCCTTCATTCGCGATGTGATCATTCACACGCCGGTTGTCAGGATGACGTTTCTGCTGGTGGCACTATGGATGCTTTTCTCTGCCGGGATATTTCTTGGCGAGCAGGGCGCCGAGGGCACGACCATCACGTCCTATGGAAAGGCCCTGTACTGGGGAATCGCCGCCTTCTCGACGGCCGGCATTGCCGATATGCCGGTGACAGGCATATCGGAAGTGATCGGCGCCATCTGGATTATCGTTGGTTCACTGCTGTTTTTCGGGGCCATCGTGGCCACGGTGACCGCCTATTTCATGCGCCCCATGCAACGCCCGTCGAAGCAGATCGTCGACACCATTGAATACAACCTCGAGCAGCTGGATGACCTGTCCATCGAGGAGCTGGAGTTGCTCAAGGAAACGACGGATTCGCTCATTGAACACGTGGAACACCTGAAAACGGCACGATCGAAGTCAACGTAATCCGGGTTTGCCGCCCTGCAGAGGGGCCGTCCCGGGCGCGATTGGCCTGGTATCGCATCGCGGCTGAAGCCGCACCTGCCGGGTGGTGGCCCGGCCGACCGCAGGAGCGAATGCATTCGCGATTGG
>Ga0209536_100004274_pt1 | contig 22567 bp, 24 predicted proteins | sample DeeMarSeWOR28_12_FD_187461 | JGI IMG/M metagenome (GOLD analysis project Ga0209536, IMG submission 187461) | Marine sediment microbial communities from White Oak River estuary, North Carolina - WOR-2-8_12 (SPAdes) (version 2) | ecosystem: Environmental > Aquatic > Marine > Intertidal zone >... | reverse complement strand
CTACCCCGACATTTGCGGGGGTAACGCTTGATAGTGGTGCTGGTGGAGATTTGCGGATATATGATGCAGACCAGAGTAACTACACCTCTATTACTCAACAGGCTATTGCGGGGAATCTCTCTATCACATTACCTGCTGCTGCACCGACTGTGAATAACTCCGTATTTGCGGCTTCTACAGCAGGGGCAGGGGTATGGATTGATAGTGCCAAAACGGTCATTCTCAAGGTCATGGCAGAGGCGACTGTGGTGACGGCTGGTGATGGGGCGATGTATTTCACTATTCCCGCTGAACTCAACGGGATGAATCTGGTCAGTGTGGGTGCTCATGTTTATACGGCTGACGATGCGGCAGATGCAATTACTGTGGATATTTACAATTTTACAGATAGTTCAGACATGCTCTCTACTGCCTTAACGATTGATGGAAGTGAAACAGATTCAGCCACAGCAGCAACCCCAGCGGCAATAAATGCTGCGGAAGATGATGTGGTGACGGCAGATGTTATCAGGATAGATGTCACGACCTATGCGGGTGATAATGCAGCGGGACTAGAGGTGAGGTTAGGATTCAGGCTGCCATAAGGAGTAGAAGATGGTGAAGTTCTTGGGACGGCAGAGCATACTGTGGAGTATTTGTTTTAACATCTGGGTTATTTGGGGTGCATGTTGGATATTGGTACAGCCTCTTCAGGCTGGCTGGTTATCGGGATATGCCCATAGAAAAGCATTGACATTCGGGACAGTCGATGGTGGTCCTCATACGCATTTCCCTGTATGGATTAGCAGGACCGATTCCGATATTGATGATGTCTGTGGTGATGACGGGATTATGGCATATGACCTTCGTTTCACTACTTCGGATGGTGCTACCGAGTTAGACATTGACCCTATTGCGTATTCTGAGGCTGGTGGGGAAGCGATATTCAAGCTATTTACTTCACAGTCAGGATGGGCAATCAATGATGGAACTGTATTTTACTGCTATTATGGCAACGATGCGGCTGGTGACCCTGATACGGATGATGGTGTCTGGGATGCTAATTATATCTTTGTCCTTCATTTTGAGGAAGCAGCAGGGACTCTGTATGATTCTGCTGATGGAGTGACTAGCCACGATTCTACGGCTGAAAATCTCAGTAATTATCAGCAAGCGGGGAAGCTGAATTATGCACTCGAATTTGATGGTGCTAACGACTATGTTACGTTAGCTGATAATGCTGAGTTTACCAATACGGAAGTTACAGTTGAGTTGTGGCATAAAAATACCTCATGGACTGAGAATGACTACTATTTCGCTTGGTATGATTCCACATCTAATGATGGTATCAGAATCCTTCAATATGGTGCAGATCCCAATGAGTATATAAGGTGTTATTTTCGAGATGATAGCGATGAAACAGTAATGACTGATGCTCTCAATATCGCTATGGATACTTGGTATCACTATGCTATCACCAGAGATACGGGGGATGATGTTACTGCTTATGTGAATGGCGTTGCTCAAGCAGATGTGGAAAGTTGTGCGGGAACTATGGATTCATCCGATGCTCTGGAAATCGGGCAAAATAATTCTTCCACTGGAAGGGTAGATGCGTTCATAGAAGAGGTCAGATTCTCTAATTCAGAGCGAAGTGCTGATTGGCTTGCCTTTCAATACGACAATGCCAACGAAGCCGATAACGAGATTGCGTGGGGGGCAGAACAAAACCCTCCTTCCTATATTCCAAAGGTCATCATCATCGGTGGGCATGGCTGTACTGGTCTATGTCTTGTCATATTCAGACGGAGAAAACAAAAATGAAACGGTTGTTATTTACCCTGTTGATATTGACGCTCGGTTCTTTTCTGTATGCTGATAACCATGTGGCTGCGAGCCTATCCCAAACAGATATTCAAGCAGCGGTAGATGCTTCTTCTAATGGCGATACGGTTCAGCTTCCATCTGGGACACTCACTACATTCACAGGAACGGTTACTGTCAACAAGGAGATTGAGGTCTATGGTGCTGGTAAAGCCAGTACGATTATCCGAAGAAATGCTGCTCATACAGACCCGATGTTTCTTATTGCTGCTGATAATGTGATACTGAGGGATTTTGAGTTAGATGGAACAGGAGATGGCACTACTCAGGGTGAGTGCATAGAGGTTGAGGGTGGCACGGATTTCAACATTCACGATATGGTATTGAGGGACAACGACATGGGTGGTGTCCACATAGATGAATACCCCTGTGATGGTGTTATCTGGAATGTAGATTTCATTGACATAGACAGGGCTGGCTGGGGGTATGGTGTATTCTGTAATGCCAAGGCTGATGGGGAAACAAATGCTAATGGGCTTCAAGGTACTCAATCATGGGCGGATGACCTTGATTTAGGTGCTGGAACTGGTATCTACGTTGAGGATTGCACTTTTACGAATGTCCGAAATGCGTTTTCCCTTCAATGCGGAGGCAGAATAGTTTTTCGGTATAACACCTGCTATATGGATTTTACTGGGGATTCTGCCAATCTCATTGACTCTCATGGACCCTCTGTTTACGGGCGTGGTGGCAGGCAATTCGAGGTTTATGAAAACATCTGTATCAAAGAAGATGGTGGTCACCCATGGTTTGGTATATTCGCATCAGGAAGCGGTGTCATCTACAATAATACGATAACAGGGCTTGCGGGTTTGACCTATTTTTTCTATTTCAGGCACCCCTGTTGTACAGATGATGACTGCGAGGATGCGTTTACGGTTCGGATGACAGATAGTGGTGAAACTTGCACGATGACTATTACTGGCGACCCTGCGACAGCCTTGACCACGGATGCGAGTGGAGCTGTAACAGACTTTAATCTTGACCTGACACACGCAGACTACGACACCTTTGCCGAGGTGGTGGCTGCGATAGATGCCGACCCCAATTACACCTGTACGATTGGTGATGATAGGGACCAACACTCAAGTTCTTCACGGTTTGCGACTGTGGCTGCTCAAGATATAGAATCTGCTCCTTATGTCGCTCAGTATGATTTACCTATCAGAGATAAGGCTACTGCCGTATATTTTTGGGGGAACACAGTCAACGACATATCGGAAAATACCCCTGCTCAAGCGAGTGCTTGTAATGATGAGCCGAGCCAACCATATTACGTAGAGGATGTAGATTGGTTCGATGAGGAGATGCCAGCATATACGCCTTATACATATCCGTATCCAGGAAGGGAGTCTAGTGGTGTTCCTGGTCAGGTCAAGGGACCAGTAGCCATCAAGGGGATTGTAACAATCAAGGAGCCGGAATCCAATGGCGAGAATGGTGATAATGGACATGGCGATCAGCCAAAGAAGCCAAAGCCGAGGATGGCACCGCAGAACCCCAAGTATAAAGAATGGAAGGAACAAAGACAAAGAAGATTAGACCTGGGGCTTCCGCTCGAGAAAGACAATGGCTATATGCCTCCGAAGCAAGACATGAGCCATCTCTTCTACGAAAGGATTGTGCATGATGAGTATTTCAGTATAGGCAACAGGGCATATGGAACGATGTCAGGATTTGCCTATCCCGATGACTTTGATTTGCGTTCATGCGATGATGGGCAAGCGGGGGTAACATCAGCCAAAAACCAGGGTGCGTGTGGTTCATGTTGGGCGTTTGCCAGTGTCAGTATTTTAGAGAGTGCGATTCTGGATGTGAACAGCGGAAGTGTTGATAGCCCGCATATGTCTTTCGATCTTGCTGAAGAGTTCGTTAAACAATGTACACAGCATGACCCTGGATGTAACAATGCCACCATCTCATTTGCTATGGGGGTATTGAGTACGGAGGGGATAGTGCTTGAGGAATGTGACCCGTATGTAGCAGAGGCTAGTCCGCCTTGCAACCCGAATGATTGCCCAGAGAGATATATTGTTACGGGGTATCAGGTGGTCTTGAATACTGAAGCGACCATTAAGCAAGCTATTTATGATAATGGGGCTGTGTACGCCACCATGGATGGCACATTTTATATAGATGCCGATACTAACACCCTTACATTTGCATCGGATTATGATGGCACTTGTGTAGCGTATTCGGACGACACAAGTATCAGTCATGCTGTCAACATTGTCGGGTGGAGCAATGATTCCCTGGATATTTGTGATGATGGGGGAATCCCAGGGAGTTCTACAAATTATTGGATATGCAAGAACTCATGGGGAACGGATTGGGGGGATGACGGATTTTTCTATATCGATATAGCCCATGATGCTGGACTGGGTTATACATGGCAGGTAACGGACTATAAAGTATGGAATCCCAGTGATGTCATGTACCACTATGATGATTGCGGTTGGCAGAACCAGTTTGGATACAGTGATGAAGGTGGGGATGAAACGGTAGCCTATGGGCTTGTTAAATTTACGGCTACTGGGAACCAAACGCTTTATGCTGTAGGGTTCTTTTCCCCGACAGGGCAAGATGTTGACTATACGATTTATGTCTATGACGGCTTTGATGGGACAGATTTAGGGAATCTATTAACATCTCAATCGAGTCAGGTGACAGATGCAGGGCTTTATACAGTCGACCTTGATACGCCTCAAGAGTTCGAGTTAGGCGATACTATCGTCATAGTCCTCAAGATGGACACAGATAACTATGAATATCCCATCTGTGTGGATGATGAAGATACGGATTATTGTGATATAGAGTCGGCTAAGACCTATATGAGTCAGACAGGGGCTTCTGGGACATGGACAGATATGGGTTCCTATGCTACTCCATGTGATGTCGCAATCAGGGGTATAACATTAACTAAAGGGGCAAGTATCAAAGGCACACAGAACGTAAAAGGGACAGTTATCATCAAGGAGACAAGATGAAAAAACTAATCATTCTCTTAATCCTGATGCTGGCGATACCTGTTGTCGCACAGCAGGAAGAAGCCAGGTACCAATGGGAGATACGGAATACGCATAAGCTCCTGCTCCAAGCGTTCCATGAGAGATACCAGGAAGATTACATCGAACTCCTGAAGGCGATACGCTCTGACATGGAGCTACTTAACAAGGATATGCCAGCCGAAGCTGTGTACAACGACCAGCTAAAGGCGTTCGTAATACCGAAACCAAAAGAGGAGAAGAAAGATGGCGGAAAATAACAACAAGAAACGATGGGGAAGACGATTAGGGACCACTATCGGGTGGGTCGTCCTGACCACGATTGCATACTACATCTGTATGTTCAAGGGCTTGGACCTGGATTGGTGGTTAGCGTATGCCAAATACACCACCATCGCCCTTGGGTTCCTGGTCGGAGGTTTAACCATCACGGACTCGGTGATCGCACAACTCAAAAAATAGGAGGAGTGAATGGACTTAGAAGCGATTGAAACGCATATCCGCACCCTCGCAGATGAACTGACAGAAGCTCCCGAGGGGCTGTTCACGGACACGGAACTCGACACCCTTATCAACCTGTCGCTTGTGAATGTAGAGCTTGATCTTCTTGAGTTTATGCCCTGGTATTTCCGCAAAGCTGGCACCCCGTTCACCATCACCGTAAACACCCGCACATATGATATATCCTCAGACCTTGGCATCAGCGACCACCTGCTGTTTGAGACAATCCTTCACAACAAGACAAACGAGAAGGCAACCCCGCTCACCTATATCGAGAACCCCGAAGACCTCCAGCAGTACACCCATGTCGGGAAGACGGGGGCGGACCCGGAGACCTGGATGTATGAGGGTTATGACACCATAGCCATAGACCCCACGCCATCAGGGACGGTGGCAAGTCGCCTCAAGCCATACTACTTCAGAAAGATTCCCGATATAGCGACAGGCGAGACCCCGTTCCTCCCTGACTTCGCTCATCCTCTAGTCGCCCTCGACACTCTGCTCTGCTGGTATATCAGGGATGAGAAAAGCCAGGATTACAAGACAATCCAGGACAGATATGACCGCATCAAGTTTCGGGGAACGTATATGTATTCACAGCGACAGGGTCCGACACTTTCGAGGCTTCCCAAACTCAGGGAGCATCTGAACAGAAACATCCTTGACATCAATGTAATGGGATAAACATGGCATATGTAAGACGGACAATCGATGACCTTAGTGGCGGTGTTGATGAAGCATCCCCAGAGACAAGGGCGAAGTTCATCAAGGTCGAGAACTGGCGGACGGACAAGGACGGGCTTACCAAGGTTAAACGCAAAGGGTTGTCGAAGCTCGATACATCCTACAGTTTTAGCTCAAAGAAAGTGTTCGGCTCGCTCGGAGTGGGCGAGCTTGATGAGACGGAGATTCTCGCCTGCCTTGAAGACGATGTGCAACTCAAGCGTGGGGCAGCCTGGTCATCCATATTCAGTCCGACACGCACTACTACACAGCCTGTCTCCATCGTTAAGGAGAAGGGGCTTACGCTTGTCGCAGGCTATGAGAAACTCATCACCGTAAAAGATGGGGCAGCGTTCTACTCGGGTATCGAAGCACCTGCGACACCACCTACGGGGGCAGCCGGGGCTGCGAGTGCTGGCATCAAGATCGTTGAGCACGATGAGGATAACCAGGATGCCTGCGGTGAACTCCGTGCGATAGTCGGTCATACTCTCCTCGCTCAATCATTTAAGCTCGGGACTGCGAACGAGGTAAGTTCTGTTAAGCTCAAGCTCCGCAAGCAGGGAACTCCAGCCACAAACGTCTGGGTAGAAATCCACTCCTCACAGGAAGGAACATCTGCCACAAAAAACACATCAACAAATATCGTGGGACAGGCATCGGACAATGTTGCAATCGCTGGAATCGGGACGACTTTCGCCACGCATACATTCACATTTTCTGGAACAAAGCCTTCGCTCTCGGCAGACACAACATACTACCTTGTGGTCTATGGGGATTATGCGGTCTCCACAACGAACTATGTAATTGTCGGATATGATGTAAGCTCCCCTGCATACACGAACGGACGGTACTGGAAGATAAACGCCACCTATGTTTGGACATCCCACCAGAACTCTGTGGATATGGTGTTTGAGATATACGGTGAGGCAACAGCTTCGGGTGAGGTGGGCTCATACGGTGCTCAACAGACAGGGGACTATTCCCCATTGAGGAACGCAGCAGCACGGACGCTTCTCTCGCAGAGTTTTGAACTGGATGCGGATTCAGACCTATCAAGCGTTAAGCTGGCACTCAAGAAATATTGTGGAGGTGCTGGTCTTGATTGCCCATCAGGTAACGTATGGGTGGAGATACATTCATCCACCGCAGGGACATCTGGGACGAAGAACGCTTCGACCAATATAGTCGGTCAGGCATCGGATGATGTGGATGTTGACAATATCCCTGAGGGATTCGATTGGATAGAGTTCACATTTTCAGGGACAGCCCCATCTCTCACCGCAGCGACTACCTATTACCTTGTCCTGTACGGGAGCTTTGCCATAAGCTCTACAAGCCATATCCAATGGACGACAAAGAGTGGGAACTACTATGCTGATGGGCAGGGATATTCAATAAATGGAAGCTACACATGGACTGCCCAGACAGGATATGACTTCTCATTCAAGATATACGGGACATACACAGCCACAGGTGTCATCGAATCATATAGCTTCGATTATCTCGATACGATATATGACGGGCTCCGTGAGAACGTGGCGACAACACTCATGGCACAGGAGTTCGTAGCTCCATACAATTCAACACTCTATTCGGTAAAGCTCTACCTCTCAGAGACGGGGGATGCTTCAATTACCGAAACAGACGGGATATGGGTAGAGATACATTCTGCCCAAGGAGGAACATCCGAGACTCAGGATGCCTCGACTGCCATAGTCGGCACGAAGTCAAACGATATTAGCTGTGCTGCCCTTAATGCTTTCCCGACATACGCATGGCATGAGTTTGTCTTCGGTGGCACTCAGCCTGTGCTTGTCGCAGGAAATACTTATTACATCGTAGTCTATGGTGATTTCACAGTAAGTGCATCGGCTTATGTCAGAGTTGGGATAGAGAAGATCGATGCCGATTTCGAGGGAGGGTCGTTCTGGAACCTGGACGCAAGCCTCAACTGGACAGAACTTGACTATGCATCCATGATCTTCGAGGTGCTTGCGACAGCTTCGCTTGTTGCGGGGAACTACAAGTACCGTGTCACATACAGGCGTGGGGGGAACTATCCTTGTGAGTCAAATCCTTCTGACGCTACCCCTACGATAACAGCAGCAGCGAACCAGGAGATAACGCTCTCCAACATCCCCGTATCAGATGAGTCTGAGGTGACGGTGAGACGACTCTACCGCACCAAGGCTGGCGGGGCGATATATTATTTTCTCTATGAGATAGAGAATAACTCCGACACCACGTTTGTCGATAACATCCATGACGATTCTCTCGGGGCGGAGGCGAATTATGAAAGCTATGTCCCCCCTGCTGGCAAGGGGGTTGTGATATGGGACGAGAGGTTATGGGTATGGGGCGTTGATGATTTCCCAGAGGCACTCTTTAAGTCAGGGCAGGGAACGCTTGAACAATTTCCCACCCCTGCATCACAGTTCTATGCCCTCAGGGAAGGGGAGACAGACGAGATAAAGGCGGGTGTCGAATATTATAACAATCTAAACATCCTCAAGCGGAACTCGATATGGGTGATCTCAAAAGATGGTGAGGATTATGCCCAGGATAAGATTATTCACGGCACGGGAACGATAGCCCAGGATAGTGCTGTTGTCTGTAGTGACGGAATAGTGAGGTTCCTGTCAAACCACATGAGAATAGAGGAGCTTGAGGGATACCGCATAAAGAAGCCAAGGATGTCAGACCTCGTGAAGACGACGCTTGATGACATTAATGAGCAGTACGCCTTCAGGTCAACAGCCGAGGACCATCCTGATAAACAACAGTACAGGCTCGCCATCCCGACAGGCACGAATACCTACCCGGATAAAGTTATCGTCTATAACTACGCACTCAAAGAGTTCTATGTGGATGTTTATTTCAACAGCACGAATCAGAAGATAACTTCGATAAGCATGGTGGATACCTCGCAGTCTGAAAGAGCCATGCTCTACGGGACGGACGCAGGTGAGCTTGAGAGGGTGGACGATAGTGCGACAACAGACGATGGAGAGCTTATCGTATGCGACCTTGCGTTCGGATGGATGGGGGACCGGGATTGGAAGGTGCTGCGGAAGATGCTTATAAACTACATACTCCCCGAGGATGCAACGCTTGTCTTCCAGATATTTAAGAATTTCGAGGAGAGCCCGACTGTGGATGTGAACCTTGATGGGAATACCCCGACAGGATTGAACCCGGGACTCAGGGATATTATCCTCAAACGCCTGAATCTTGGAGTACACGGGTATACCTACCTCTTCCGTTTTAAGAACGCAGAGGATGTGGCAGACCTGAGGCTTATTAACTTTGATCTGTGGATGAGGACGGGACGGTATAAGTATTCCGTGGAGACGACATAATGCCGAGACCGCTATCGAGAGAGGAGATCGTGGAGATCGTGAGAGGCGAAGTCCCTGCTATGATCGCATCCGCACTTGAGGACGCAAACCTCGGCACTCTCTATGAGTCGCTCATGCGGGAACACAACCTCCCTGCACGCTCACACCGTAAAGGGCTCGCACAGTATGTCGCATGGGAGAATATTGTGGGCGTGCCTAAGGAGTGCTTCAGGTGCTACCTTACAGCCGACCAGGATAATATCGCAGACAACACCGTGACCACGATACAGTTCACCCCTTCCGGCATAAACTATGACAGCGAAGGGAAGGGGCTTGCGGGGTACGGGTATGTAGTGTCCGTTGCGGGGATATACAGCGTGAAGCTAAACGTCAACTGGAACGATGTCGTTGCCGATAAGATATACGCTTGTTACATCTACAGGAACTCGACCAAGATGGGTGGCGGGGCTTCACATACAAGCTCTGGGACAGCCCAGACATCATGCAGGACGACAGATGAGTTTCATTGTGATGAGGGTGACATTATCTACGGGAAGGCACAGCACGTCTCTGGTGCAGCGACACCCGATATTAGCGGTGGTTCCAGGGATGAAACATACATGGTTATAAGACGGGTGAGACCGAAACTTATAACCGAGGAATTATAGGAGGACCATCATGCCGAATACGCCATTTTTAGCCCCAGGCACACAATCTTATCTAGGCGGTTTATCATCAGGTGGAGGGGGGTTGGATGCCCTTCTTGCACAGCTTGGACCGAAGTGGTGGCAGTATCTCATAGGTCCTGGCTCGGCAGTCCTGATGGACTTGTTTGAGAGTATATTCGGAGGCGAGGAGAAGCGGAAACGGGAAGCACTTGAGCGACAAATCCAAGAGTACCTGCCGATGATTAAGCCGAGATACCCGATGGGGGATTATCAGATTCAGCCAGGTCTTCTGCATGGGATGAACGAGACGACCATCACAGCTATCCTCAACCACTTAAAGCGGATGGGGAACTTCGGTATGCCACAGGGTATGCAGATGGACACGGGATTCCTCGATGCGTTCCTTGCTCAATTACCAGGGCTTGCTTCTGGACCACCCCCCTTGCCAGTACAAACCCCATCGCCTTACTTGCCAGCCCCTCGCTCTCGTAGAGGAGGAATATAATGGCAGACACACTCTTACAATCTACTGATACAGACAGAGTTTTAGCCTGTGATGAAAGCGAAGGGAAGTGTAGAGAAAGGAACAGAAGCCAAGTAACCCAAGAACAAATCGATGCCTGTGTGGGGAAAAATAAGGGTGATGAGTGTACAACCTTTCCTGACTATCCAGAGCCGGATACCCCTTTAGAGAAGTGTAAAAAAGCGTGTCGCACTAAGTATAAAGGTGACCCTGTAGCCATGAGGGAATGTATTAAGAACTGCGGTGGTGGTCCACCACCCCCACCCCCAGACCCAGACGAGCTAGTTATGGCGTGCGTTGCTGGTGCAAAAGAGGGTAAAAAGGTATGTAGGCAAGTTAAAAGGGCTAGTGTAACCCAAGCTCAAATTGATGCTTGTGAAGGAAAAACGCTTGGGACTGCCTGTGATGCCGACATCCCTGATGAACCACCTAAGCCTGATGAAGATTGCCCCAAAGGAAATTACTACACATCAACCGAAGGCTGTATTGATGGCTACGTCTATTTTCCAAACAAGAAGCGGTGTGAGTGTTCCGCATGGTGCCAGACTGTCGGATACGAGGCTGATTGTCGCACACCTAAGGGCGGTGGCGGTGGTGAGTGGCAGTTTCCACCCGAGCTTATGGCTAGATACCAAGCCTTGCTCGCACGGTTAGATGAACTCCTCGGCAGAGAGCGTGGGCTCACAGACGCAGAGCGACAGGCAATCATAAACTTCGCCACACAAGGCATACAGCGTCAGGAGCGTGGACAGCTACAGAGCGTACAGGACAGGCTTGCCTCTATGGGGATTTTAGGTGAGCAGTTCTATTCCCCAGAAGAGGAGAGAATACAGCGTGGCACACAGGAACGCATAAGCGGTGTCCAGCAAGGTCTGGCGATAGATGAGATGACCCGAAGATTCAATGAGCTTATGGGGACAACAGGCATGAGTAATGAGATTATGCGGTTACTCATGAGTATGCCTTTAGCTGCGGAGGGAGTAAACGCAGGGAGGCGTGGAGAGGCTTTCAATGCACTTCAGCTACTCATGTCACTCTTTGGTGGCATAGGGCAGCAGTCACAGACGTTTAACTACAGCCCGTACATCCAAGCGATTCTTGCACAACTCGGCTTGTATCAATAGGAGGGGACGATGGCACTAGACCTAAGGAACTTCAGGCGGTTGATGGAGACATATCCCCAACAGCTACAGTCGCAGATATTCCAATCACAGCAGGTGAAGGATTGGCTGCTCAAGAGCCTGATAGAGCAGTCGCATTGGGGCGAGCAGCAGATGGGGATACAGAGAGAATCTCGTTATGGTGCAGCCCAGGACAGGATGCTGGCTGTGGCTCAGGCTATGTGCAAGGACCAGCCATATCCTGATGAATGTATGCGTCAAATCTTACAGCGGCTTCCTGAGTTTCAAGGAAGGTTTCCCGCTCCAAGTGCTGACCTTCCAGCAAAGCAAGATCAATTCCAGGCTGCTCTAGCCGAGGCGATAACGAGTAATTTTACAGACCCCACAACGGGTGCTGTCCAAGCACCAGCAAACATCGGGGAGATATTGCCATCCCTTACAGGTGGTATGGGCTTGCCCGCTACTCTAGGAGTGATTGAATCAGGGAAGAAGACCGCTATGGACACAGCGAAACTGAAGACAAGGGAAGCGGAGCTTACAGAGAAAGGGGCAACAAGAGCACAGCGAGAGATAGAACGGTTGGATAGGCTGAAAGTCTTTGACCAGCGAGTGAAGGAATACGAGTTGAGACAAAACCAGCTTCAGCAGAGAATAGCCGAACATGAGGTAGGGGGAAAGGGCAAAGACCCGAAGCTAGAGAATTTCTTGAAACAGGTTGATCTTGCCCTAAAGAACATCACCGTTGCCCAGAAAAAAAATGACGAGGACGTGACAGAGGGTTCGGAGAAAGCGTTGGTCAATGCCTTTGAGGGATTTGATAAGGTTTTTTCCAAGGCAGATCGGCATCTGAAAGAAGCGGAGTACGAGGCTTTGGTTCAAGCACTGATAAGCGGACCGTTTGACCCCCCATATACAGAAGCGGAGGCGAGGCAGAAGGCGAAGGAGAAGCTAGGGATTCAATGATGCCACTCCAAGAAAAGACTGCACAGCAGTTAGCCTACGAGATTGCTGCTGCCGATGGGCGACTCCCATCTCAACAAACACCAGAACCCGAACCTGAGGAGGCAGGGGAGACAGAAGCACAGCGACTTGCTAGAGAGATTGCAGAAGAAGAGGGGAGGGCTGAAAGACTTGCTGATGAGATTCTTGCTGAACGCAAGGATGAGTTAATATACGAGAAGCCTGACCCTGACACCCTGAAAAAGATGGCAGAGGTTGAGGCTGGCACATGGCGACCACCCCAAACAATCCCAGAACAGATAGGTGAGGGATTAGAGGCTGGTGCTGGATGGGTGACAGGACCAGGAGAAGCAGGGGCGACCCTTATTACTGGTATCCCATCTTTTATCGCTGGCTTCTTTGCAGATGTAGGAAAGGGGCTTGTTGATGTTACCAAAAAAGCTAAGGCTCCTCCTGTTGTGCCGATAACCAAGGCACTTGTAGATATTTGGAAGACAGGTGGCAGGGATACACAGAAGCTCGATGAAGTGATCGATACAATGGCAGAGGCAAGAGGATGGAGTGCTCCCGTTACGGAGGCTACCACATACAAACCCGTATCTCCAGAGGCACAGTTGATGACCGAGGTAGGGTTATCTCCAGTTACCCAATGGACCGTTGGATGGGATAAGCTGGCGGAGGCAACGACAAGCGACCCCAACCAGCAGAAGGCTATCAAGATGGTTGGAGATTTCCTGCTTCTTATAGGCGGTCCCAAGCTTGCCATGAAGATTATCAAGCAATTCGGAGGAAGGATAAAAGCCAAAGGTGGGCTTGCACCTGAGGAACTAAGCGTGATTGCCGAGCAGACTAAGAGGGAAGCCCCAGGTGTAGAGCGTAGGGCTCCTGAGATGGCGGGGGAGCGTACTCTGTTTGATGAGGCTATGGCAGAGCGTAGGCGACAGCCTGACTATAGACCAGAGCTAGAGGAAGCAACTGCCAAAAGGATGCGTGAAGATATTCGTGCGAGGTACGCAGAAGAAACGAAGGTAGAGCCCACCCCTAAGCCTACTGCTGCCGAAATTAAGGCTGTTGCCAAAGACATTGTAGAACCAGGGGGCAGGGAGTTTTATAAGTTTCTCGCTAAAGATGACCCTCAGATTTATTATGACACGATGAGAGAATCTGGAGGGAAGGGTGTTGCTCCTCCACAGAAAGGTGAGATAGCCGAGTGGAAGACAATCCCAAAGAAATTGAGGAATGAGAAGAGTGGGGTTCCAGCAGATATCTTGGCAGAGCGACTAGGTTATGACCATTACTCAGAATACATCGAGCAATTCAGCAAAGAGAAACGAGTCCCCACTCCAGAGGAGCGGGCGTTGGGGGAGATGGAATATTATGAGGCACAAGCAGAAGAGTATAATTATCTAAAATCCCTCGAAGAAGCAGCCGAGAAAGAGATTGAAGCAACGGGTGACTTTAACAGGGCGAAATTTAGCGAGTCCGATGCTGGCAAGGTCAAGGAAATGTACATAGAGACCCGAGAGGCTATAAAGCAGAAGCGAAGACCATCGTTCAAGAGGGCGTTCCAAGGGGCTAAGCGTGCTATGGTCGATACGAGCGGGAACATCAAGAAGAAGATGCTCAGAGAGCTTGGTGATCTCGGAAAGGAAGCTGTTATCGAACATGACCTAATTGCTGGGGTTGGCTCTAAGGCTGACCGAGTTTATCAAGAAGCGTCCAATAAAATATACAAGGGCTTGAAAAAGGAAGAGCTTGATCTTTTAGACGAAGCCATTCAATCTAGGAGGACGGTTGCCATATCCAAATATAAGCCTGATGTTAAACACCCCCGAGGTTTAACAGGGGAGCAACACGAAGCCTTTCTGAATACAGTCCCAAAGAACATAATGGAGAAAGCAGACCTGTATTTTGATGAAATGGTAAATCAACTCGATGCCCTGAAGAAAGAGGGGCTTATTGACAAGGCTTCGTATGACGCACTCAAGGCAACGGGGGATTATTCTCCTCGAAGATTTATTGAGACCATTGACCCCATCAGAGTATACAAAATCGGGCAGAAAACCATCTCTATCCCCGATAGTGGGCTGAAGGCTCTTGAGGAAGGAAGCTATAATGTTATGGAGATTAAATCCCAATTATTGCTTCCTTCGATTATCAATAGAACCCAACGGAGAATATTCAGGAACAAAGCGAATAGAGCCCTATATCAAATTGCTGAATCAATCCCTGACAATGGAATTGTGAGGATAAAAACCAAACCCCCTGCTGGGCATACATCTTTGAGCGTTGTTATTGATGGGAAAACAAAGAAGATGATAATGCCTGACAAGTGGGCTCGGGAGTGGGTGACAAGAGACCCGCTAATCACAAACCAATGGGCGAATATCGTGGGGTGGGCGACAGGAAGCAAGGTGCTTAAGGCTATGGCTACAGGCTATAACCCATTCTTTGCCTTTACCAACCTTCCCCGAGATATTGCCCATATCTATCTCACGACTTCTGAGTATTCATCTTTCCTTCCAAAATTTACTGCACAAATGGGAAAGGACCTTTTAACGGTAGCCAAAGATTCATTCACCAGAAAGGGAAGGTGGCTTGACTATATTGACGAGGGGGGAAGCATGAATTTCCTCACTTATCAAGGATGGGGAAAAAGAGTTGCCAACCCAAAATTAAAAACACTACAGGAGGTACTTGGTTATGTTGGTGAGACCTCGGAGATATTGACACGACTAGCATTAAGGGAGCGAGCCTTGAAACAAGGCAAGTCGCCAAAGGAAGCAACCTGGATAGCACGAAACTATCTTGATTTTAGCCAAGGGGGAAACGTAGCTAAAGCAATTGATTCAGCAGTCCCATATTTTAATGCCAGCATACAGGGAACGAGGGGAATTTTCAGAGCGTTGGGTGATCGCCCCGCTCAGACGCTAGGAAAGTTTGGGCAAATAGGGGCATTGGCTACAGGGCTTTATCTCGCTAATAGATATGGGAATCCTGAGTGTTGGGACGCTGTAACAGATAGGGAGAAAGTCGGTAATTTTGTTGTCACAACTCCTTTTCATGTAACAGACAAGAATGGCAATAAGCGATATATGTATTTCAAGGTTGCCAAAGATCAAGGGCAACGAGTCATTTGTTCTTTGTTCGAGAACATCATGGGGAAAATGCTTGGCGATGAAATAAGTGCAAACCAAGCAGTAATATCCATACAGGATTTTGTCCCCATCATCCCGACAGAGAGCCTTCCCCCTTCTTTAGATGCCATGATAGGTTATTATGCCAACAAAGACCTTTGGCTTAATAAGGATATTTGGAAGGGCAAAGACGTTCCGGCAAGAAAGGAGTTTACTTTATACACCCACCCCGCCTTGGTGAAAGCAGGTGAGGTTACAGGGATGTCCCCAGAAAGGCTCAACTATGCCTTGGGAGAGTTCTTCACTCGGGGGAATATATATACATCTCTTGTAAGCGGTGGGCTTAACTTGGCTTTAAGGCAACAGCCAGAACAGGACAAAAGAAAATTAACCGAAGAGATGGTTGCCAACCTTCCAGGGATAAGGCGAGTATTCAAACTGACCCCTCCTTATAACGAGAAGGAAATACAGGATATGAAGAAAGCCATTAAAGAAGAGAACGCAAGACAGGAAGAACAGCGTATGGGTCTTCAGAAGATGGCGAACGAATATTACACCAAGCTCAATGACGATGGGGTAAAAGACCTTGAGCTTCGCAGAAAGATTAAATCATGGATTAGAGAGCAGCCCAAGGAAGACAGAACTCGCCTCAACAACTGGTTCACAAGGTACGGGAAAGTTTACGCCATCCCAGACAAGTTCTGGTGGTTCAACCTCACGGACATGCAGCCCGAGGCAAGGGCGTATGTATACTTTACGAAATGGCTTGAGTCCTCAGAAGAAGAACGCAAGGAATTACGAAGAATTGCAAAACAGATCGGGGGGGTATGGTCAGATCGTTTCAGGGCAAGATTTAATGAGCTAAGAAGAAAGTGGGAAGCATCTCAATGAGAGCCTACCATTGTGTGATAGACGCAGGGCATGGTGGTACTGACCCAGGAGCCATCAGTCGTGATGGGCTGGTGATGGAGAAAGACGTGAACCTCAACATAGCACTCCTCATGCGGACACAGGCTATGCAGGGAGACTATCTCTTCACTCCCCTGCTCACCCGTGGGGATGACCATTATGTTTCGCTCAAGCGGAGGTGCGAGATAGCTAACGACATCGGTGCTGATGCCTTTATGAGCATACATTGTAATGCCCGACCCATGCTCGGCAAGCCAGGGATAGAGAGCGAGGTGTATCACTACCGCAACTCACAGCCCGGGATAAACTTCGCCACGATCTCGCTCAACTATCTTCTCAAGGCTGTCCGCAGCACAGGGATGGACGCACACAATAGGGGCAGGAAGGAAGGGGAGTTCTACGTTCTTCGGAACACCAGGATGCCAGCAATACTTGTGGAGGTTGGGTTCATTACAGACCCCGAGGAAGCAGCCTATCTCAAGAGTGTCGAGAACCAGGGTACGATAGCCCGGGGGCTCATCGATGCCATAGAGTTCCACCTTGAGGGGGGAGGGATATGAAGTCGAAACTCACGCTTGTAATCCTCGGTGGGCTGCTGTTTTTATTCCCGTATATTATGATTGAGAGGTCATGCGATGCAAGACTCGGTGAGGATATTGCCAATCTCAAAGGACAGTATGAATCATATAAGGAGGAGGCGGAAGCCAAAGAGAAAGAATGGAAGGAAGAACGGGCAGCCCTGGCAAGAGAGATCGAACAATGGATGGACGAGGCGATAGAGTGGGAGGACTATGCTGAGAAGAAAACGGACGAGGCGGAAGCCAAAGATGTTGTGGTCGCCAAACTTCGTGAGGATTATAAGACGCTCGCCACAAAGGACGAGAAGATCGCAAACCTGCTGGCACAGAACCTCGCACTAGAGGAGCAGTATCACGATATGAGGGAAGCGTATGAGTCAAGGGGTCAGGAGATACTACGCCTTAAGTCCGTCATTGACAATAAAGATATAATAATCATGGGCTTGGACGAGAGGCTCGCTGAGAAAGATGCGTTACTTAAACTATCGGAGGAGCTCGCTGCAACGCAGCGAAAGAGGATAACCAGCCTGAAAACAGGCAGGACATTAAGCCAGATTCTAGCCATTGGAGGTTGGTCGGTTGCTCTCTATAAAACTGTCATTCAATAGGAGAGTGAGAAGATGCCATCAGAAACCTTAAGACTTATCTTTGACTCAGGGCTCGCTGTAGGAGTTATCGGCTTGCTGTTGCGGGAAATATCTAAACAGCGATCTTCCAACAAGCAGAACGGGACGCTCGATGAGATAAGGGCAGACTTGAGGAACGGGAATAAAATAATTCTCGAAGTGAAGGAAGGGCAGGTTGCCATCAAGGAACAGATCATCGGGATGAAAGAGACCTGTGTGGAGGCGAGGGCTGGCTTTACAAAGGACATAAGCAATAACCGAAAAGAGATTCTTGAGATCGTGAAGAAGGGGGCAGGGAGTTGACGCATGAGTATGCCCCTGAAGGAAGAGTGTCCCAAATGCGGGAAGACGCTCTATCTGGACAAGGCTTGCTGTGAGAAGCGGTCAAGGGGGGTGCTCTTGATTAAACGATGCCACTCTTGCGATTATGAGGAAGACTGGCTAGGTGTGTAGGAGGTAAACCATGCCTTGGATAGTTAGAAAAGTTGGCAACGAATATTGCCTGTATAAGAAGGACACGGGCGAGATAGTGAAAGGCTCATGTGATAAGAATGAGCAGAAAGTTATCAGTCAGATGAGGGCGATGTACGCTAACACTCCTCACGCCAAACAATCGTGATCTCAGTCCGTTGCTCGGACCGTTTCTTAACCTTCACTTGGCTTACCTCTAAGTCCAGGCATGATTGCCTGTCATCATACAAGAACCCCTGCTCCACTAATCGATCAACCAATATTTTTACCCCGCCATAGAGGTTGTCGGGGTCGAGGAGCGAGGTACGGTAGGATACGATCTTCATCCTGCGGAACTCCAATGTCTTAGCAGGTGGGATGTCGTGGTCGAAGGTGGCAGCCTGTACCTCCCCTCCCCATGTATGCTTGAGTTTGCGAAGCTCTGCCCAATGGGTGCGGAGCATCTTGTTGAGCGATGGGGTAATGCGAGGGATAGTGAATGTATACTCTTTCATCCCTCCACCTCCAACCCAAGCTCTTTGAGCCATTCAGTAGCATGGAACATACAACCCTTGCATATATCGGAAACTGCACCACATTGAGAACACGCCCTGACTAAATCCTCTACTTCCTCCCTCGTCACCGTCCGCTTCTGCAGCTTTTCCCCTAGCTCATGTGCCAAGTCCATCCAGTAGGCTATGTCTTCATCCTTCGGCTGTGTCCGCAGGAGTTGTAAAACCGCTTGTCCTGCTTCCTTTACTCGTTTAAGAATATCTGGATAGCCTGTGCCCGATGGGTCATCTAAAGAATTATAATATTCATTAAATGCATCCTTGGTAATTTGATACAACTCATCCACCTCTACAGGTGTGTCGCTGTCGGGGCTTCCAAATGCTCGCCTTATGCCCTCTTCGTGTGCTCTTTCCATCGCTTCATCATCTGTCTTAGGTGGTTCTCTGTAATGCTGTTCCACTATCTTGTGTAGTCTCTCGTTGGCTTCTTCACTCAACATGCCCTCTTTAAAAGCATAGTTTATTTCCTCATAAAGCTCATCCTTTCCCATGTCACTATCTTTGCTCATCGAAACTGCTCTCTGAATCCTCGCCACTCTTCGGGCAGACTCCGCAAAAACTCCACGAAGATAAGCACGATAAACGCTGTGAATAATATTAACTTTCTCATTTTACCCTCCTATGCCAATATCCACATGCCTCGTCTTTCAATCTAATATCTGTTCCGAGTCCATGAGTCCATCTATGTTTAAGCAGTTTGCACTTCCAATAATTTTTATTGTGGTAGCTGATTCGATGTGCGTGGACACAAGTTCCGCATGTTTGTCCAGAAGGTCCTGTGCCTGGTGGAAGTGGATGGGCTTTCGACCTTCCCTTATAGCAAGTATTATCAGGAGGGTCAGGAAAAGGCTCGCCAAACATATCCAAATTATTATCATCCTTCACCTTCCGTTCCTCCTCATTCTCCCCAAAATAAACCCCACAATGGGGAGCAGTATCTTGCACCAATCCCCGAACTCACGTTTGAATTGGAAGTACGCATTGGAGTCTGTGAACGCTATGTCCATGACCCTTATGTTATCCGACTGTATAGCCTGGGGCATGATGGCGGGTTTTATAACAAGCACAAATATAAGTATGATTATGCCTATGAGCAAGCCAAGCTCGATGAGTGGCTGGTATCGTACGAGAGTCATCGCTTCCTCCTCTTGGGGTCTGATATATACAGCAGCCATGCCATCCCCGCATATCCCGCAGCGAAGATGGCGAGCAGGATGAGGATGGTACAGCAGGGGGGTAAGCCAAACATCACTTCACCCTCAATCGATCGATCGGCACGATCGCAAGCTCCGCCCCCTTCACCGTCTGCCTCGGGTAGTCCAATGCTTCCGTGATATTGAGCAGGTAGGTGTGAGGGTAGAGCCTCTGTCCGTCCTTATCTGTATACAGTATCTCGATCTCAAGGTCTATGTCACGGTGTAGCCTGAAGAGTGCTATCCCCACTTTACGCCCATCCCAGACAGGCTTGAATATTTTATAGCTCATTCTTAAAAGACTCCTTGGTGATCTTCTCCATCTTCTCTCGGTTTTCTTCTAGTCGCTTCCTTATCTCTGGTGCTTGCAAGCTTAACCGCTTGGCTTTCCTCGCAACGCTTTTATATACGTTGATAAAGTGCTTTCGGTCTGCACCTTCATACTGAGGATTGGTGTCGCCAAAATGTTTCCATCCCCCAAAGGCTATCCTTACAGCCTCATCAAGCATGGAAACCCCTGAGTTATTCCCTGAGTCTCCTAGGCTCCAGACAAGCTTACAGGCTTCACTCCACGCTTCGAGAGCATCGGCTTCAATTAGCTCATCCTCTTCCCCCTCGATAAGCCATCGTATTTTCCCTATTGTTGGGAAGGTGGGAATCTTCTCTGTTTTTATGAGATGGTAAAAGGCTTTCTCTATTGTGTCTATATCAAATTCTTTTAACACCCTAAAGTAGATTTCTGCTCTCTCAATAGAAACGTCTTTATCCATGGCGATAGCCATTGTCGCCATGAGTTCAGCGAACTTTTTATAGTCCTTCTCTTTTTCCATACTTCTTCTCCTGTTGTTCGTACCACTCTCTTATTCCAGAGTGTTTCGACTTCCTTGCCTTGAGCCAAAGTTGATCGAACTTCTCTCTCAGCTTTGGCATTGACAGAATGTTTGATTTCCAAAACTCATCCGATTGGGAGAACCTGATGATAGCCTCAACTTCCTGCGGTGTCCTCTCATCCTTCTCTCTCATCAGGCGACAAGCATCAATCCAAGTCTTTTGTTGTTTCTCGGTGAGGTTTTTTATTATGGACGACCTGGGATTGTTCTTTAGCATTAAGTCAATGAGAAGCTGAGAGAGTTGTATGTCGATTTCAGCACTTATAGTTTCTTTTGTATAAGTTTCTTTTGTATTAGTTTCTTTTGTATTAGTTTCTTTTGTAGATGGAGTAATCTTTTTTGACGACACCCCGAATCTTTTTTGATTACAGGATGAATCAATATTGATTACAGTAATCTTTTTTGATAACGGTCTCCACTTACTGTAATCCTTTTGTATTTCATAACTTACGAGCCTACTGTAATCTTTTTTGATTACAATATTCTTATCTACTAATTTCTTTATAGCCCTGTATACATTTTGCCTGTTTATCCCTGTTAGTTTAGTAAATTGGGAGAGTGTGATCTTGTCGCTTTTCTTTTTGAATCCGTACGTCTTTCTGAGTATCACCATAAACACCTGTGTTTCCTCACCAGACAGTCTTATCCTTGCAAGGGCATCGAGTAGTTCATTGGCAATCTTTGTGTACCCATTCTCGGTTTGCGGAGATGCCAACAGTCCTCCAAGTATAAATAACCCAGGCTGCGGTGATCGATGCGATCAGCCGACAAGCAAAGGAAGGCAGTCCACAGCCCAGGTTTTTATTCGCTTTTGTTTTTCTCATCTACTGATCGCATCACCCATATAATAAAACCTGGGTTATCATTTGTCAAGCAGTAATACTTGTTGTGCTAGTCGCTTCTCTGCTAGTTTTACATAGTCAGGGCTTATATCTATCCCGATATACTTACGCCCCATCTCTTTGGCTACATAGCAAGTCGTGCCCGCACCACAGAATGGGTCAAGGACTGTGCCACCCTCTGGACAGCCAGCTTTGATAGGCTTCTCACATAGCTTTTCAGGGAATACAGCGAAGTGAGCTTCAGGGAAGGGTTGCGTGGGTATCTCAAACACATCTCCTGGGTTCTTGCCGAGGGGGTGCATGGCCTCACCACGTAAAAAAGCATCTGTTTTCGTTTGACTTTTTGCATGAGCCTTCGGTCCTTGTTCTTCACGACCCTCTCGAAGCCTCTTGGCAGTTGCCCAGCTTGTCCCCATGTGTGGTTCCCTTACCGCATCCAGGTCAAAGTAGTATTTCTTATTCTTGCTGAACAGGTACAGGTACTCCCACTTATTACTGAACCTATCCTTAACGCTACTCGGCATGGCGTTAGGCTTATACCAGATTATCTTATTGCGGAGTATCCAGCCATCCTCGATGAGTGACCAGGCTAGGCGTTCTGGTATCATGCAGAGGCATTTGGGTTGTAATCCCTGCACTTTCTTTTCTTGGCATCCCCTCATTAG
>Ga0209536_100004273_pt1 | contig 22569 bp, 21 predicted proteins | sample DeeMarSeWOR28_12_FD_187461 | JGI IMG/M metagenome (GOLD analysis project Ga0209536, IMG submission 187461) | Marine sediment microbial communities from White Oak River estuary, North Carolina - WOR-2-8_12 (SPAdes) (version 2) | ecosystem: Environmental > Aquatic > Marine > Intertidal zone >... | reverse complement strand
CCAATGATATATCGAGCGTATTCCGGGCAGGATGTTTACGCACGCGGCTTCGCCTTCCTGTACGATTGTGTGCGCAATTTTCTGTGCAAGATCCATTGTGTCTGCAGTGCTGACAATCAATATTTCGTTCATAGCATATTCCCGGAGTAACTAGAAAGGATGATAATGGTTGCATACGCTACCTGCCCTAAGTATTATTCAACAGTACATAAATTCATAGTGATTTTGTGCATTCAATCATCTATCAAAACGCCAGATGGCCGACAAAAAACAGGTACTGAAGCATAAAAAAGAGTTGTATTACATCTTCCTCATTGTGGTTGTCGGCGGAATCCTGCTTCTCGCTATTTTAGGGCCCGACGGGTATCTCGCGCTGGAGAACGCACGCCTGAAATTGCAGCAGCAGAAGGCGAGCGTGGATGCGCTCGAACTCAGCAACCGCAAGCGTGCGGAAACGAATGAAGCGCTTAGGAAGGACCCGGAGGCGATCGAACGCTACGCCCGGGAGAAGGGCGGCTACGGGCGGGAAAATGAAATCATCCAGCAGTTGCCGGAGAATTCTGAAGAAGAACCTGAAAGCGGATCGATGAAGGAATGACTGTATTTCATTTTTTAAGCATCATCCGGAACTGTGCAGTTGAATGACCATAAATCGAATTCCAATGGCTGTTGCTGCGGCTCCCAGAAAATAGCCCGGTGCTGAAAACAATCCCGTGCTCAGGGCCAGGATCTGATACCAGATTAAGTTCAGGCTTATGCCGAATCGGGGCGCCAGAAGCCAAAGTACGGCAAAGCAGGGAAGCCCTGCTGCCAAAATCCATATCCAGTGAAAAATGCGTTTGTTTGAATGCCTGCTGTGGCCGACAAGGCCCCAAATCCAGCAGGGCAGCGAAAGGAATGTCACAGCCCAGTAGGAATTGTAAAGTAGTGCCAGTATGGCCGTAACCAACAACAGGCAAAGCAAAACAGGTTTGGAAATGTTAAAAACCTGTTTTGGGTAGCTTCTGAAGCCAAACATATAAAAAAGGACACAGAGAGCGGCGATTATAAATGCCGTACCGAAAATACCTCCCAGAATTCCCCAGGATGGATCTTCCAAGAGAAAGTCCTTTGCGGTCGCCGGATAGAGAGCGTACATCGGCAACATGCGCAATGTTCGAAACAGACCGATCAGGAGATAAATTATTATAAGGGGAAGAAGGGTAGCAGTGTATGCTAGGATTTCACGTCCTACGCCCGCAAGCTTCATGCTGCTGTAATGTTTCCTGAAATAGAAAAAGAGGCAGATGGGCAGGGGAAGAAAAACAATAGAGTGAAGAAAAAGGATTACTTTAGGTCCCAGGAAAAGCGCATGCCCCAGGCGGAATGAACCCATGGATCCTCTGGAGATGGAGGGGAGTTCGTCCAACGTTTTTACTATACGCTCGGCCGCCAGACCGAAACTCTCAACGCTGGATATTTTCAGCTTCTCCACCGTATCCTGAGGCGTATGATAGACGGCCTTTGCGTAATCCCGATTGACGGACAGGCTTGCCAGATTTATTGCGGGGATGCCTGCATTCAAAAAGGGTCCCTGATCCGACCAGGGGATATAAAAGGTGCGTGCCAAATGCTCCCGGAGCCCAGATGTGTAATGAACAGGCAGGCCCTGCTTTTCTGCTGCTTCAAGGGCAAGCATCCGGTACCAGGGAGGGGTGAATCCTTTCAGCATGCCGGTTTCATCGAGTTGCAGGGCAGCCAGGTCTCCAATACCCACATAGTCCAGTGAGAGAACCGCAGCGATTCGATCCCGCTCCGCATAGCGCGTGGCCAGGTCTGCAGCCCCGAGCATTCCCCATTCTCCCCCGTCCGTGAAAACGATCAGGAGGCTTCGATTGGTGGGATTTTCTGACAATACGCGGGCGATCTCCATTAACACGCCTACTCCGGAGCCGTTGTCCATAGCTCCCTGTTCCGTTGTTTTAGCCGTGTCGTAATGGGCTACGAGCGCAATAATCTCGGGATCATGCCCTGCTTTATATCCCAGGACGTTCTGCCCTACCTCCTTACGCCGGACGATCCTGGCACTGGATCGCGTGTAGTCCGTTTCGTATCCCAGTTTCTCCAGTTTATCTCCCAGGTATCCAGAGGCGCCGCGCGATTCAATACTTCCGAAAACCCTGTTGGGGCACTGTGTGACGAACTCCTCTATTGAGCCATATGCCCGGGCTGCATTGAATTTTAGCGGTGAGGTCGATACGGATACATCAGTCTGCCGGAAACCGAACAAGGGGGACAGAATCCATACAAACAGAACTCCGGCCATTGCAATCCACACGTTTCTCATCTGTTTTGAAATCATTGGGTTTCTCCAAATCCCGGAAGTTCGGAAGTTATTTCAGGACAGTGGATGTATCCCCGATTATGCTCAGCAATTCCAGTTTCCGCTGGAATAAGACCTGTTCCGAATCAAGCAGTGCGTACTCTTTTTGGAACAATTGGGATTTCATTTCTTCGAATTCCAGTACGCTGATCCGGTCGCTTTCCAGCAGGGCTTCACCAACCTGCATACTTTCCCGGGTCGCTTCCATCTCGTTGACTGCGTGTTGCCTTGCACCTCTGGCGATCCTAAGATTGCTTGTCGCTCTTTGTGTCGCCAGTTTCAGGTCCGACCGGACACGTGCGAGCCTGCTCCGGGCTTCGGATATTTCCTGGCGGCTTTGAGCCATCCTGGAACTGGTGCGAAATCCGTCAAAAATTGGCACCTGTACGGAAAGCCCGATGAGATAATTATTTCGTTCAAAGCGATTGAAATAATCCGTATAGTTATTGGAATCGCTGAGTAGAGCATACTGGCCGACAATGTCCAACCTGGGCAGGCGCTCCCCTTTTTCCGCTTCCAGGTGGAACTCTTTGGAACGGATGTCTGCTTCCGCCTGCTTGATTTCGGGCGCGTTTTCAAGTGCTCTTTGATAGAGGGTTTCCGCATCGGCTTCAAAAGCAGAACTTACCATGTCGGGTTCCATTGTCTGAATGGAATCCGAATCCGGTATCCCCGTATAAATTCTGAGTTCCGCTTCTGCGATATTTGCCTGCTCCTGTGCAACGAGGTGCTGTTGCCGGGCCGCGGAAAGGATCGTTTCTGCCGTTTTAACATCAATGGGGCGGATTTTCCCAGCCTCCTGCAAGCTTTGTTTTCTCTCCAGTTCGGCCTCGGCGATTTCCAGCCTTTGGGAGGCGAGCGCAGTCCGTTTAAGGGTCTGGTGCAGCATGAAATACGCCATGGCTGTCTGAGAAGCCAGGTTGTTTTCAGCCGATTCTTTGTTGAGCCGGCTGGCTTTGCCCGCTTCCTCCGCTTCATGGATAAGATTGTTGTTTTTTTTGCTGAAGATGGACTGGCTCATCCGAACCTGGAATATCGACGGGGCGGCTCCCTCGATGCTTAGAGGCATTCCGTTGTTGTAGGCAAGACCGCTTCCGGCGAAGACTTGTGGCCGGTTCAGGGAGCGGGCTTCCCGGACGGCCTCTCCTGCGCGTATCGCTTGCGCTTCGACCAGGAGGATTTCGGGAGAACGAGACAGTGCCATCCGGACAGCTTCCTGCAGGGTCAGGGTCCTGATCTGGGATTGTGGTGCCGGATCGGGTTTTGCAGATGCGGAGCCCTTCCCTGCAACAGCAACGGCAAAGAGGAGCATAAAGAGGGATCGTTTGATAATTTTATTCATACCTGAATGCCTCGGTGAGATTTGGTTAAGAATGTGTCCTGCTGTCCATGGATCCTTAATAAAACAGCATTTCTTTTGATCCGTATGATGACTGTTTCATTCGGAACAGCTTGCCCCGGCAAGCATTTCGTGCGCTACTTCAATTTGTCAAGATACTGCTTTGCTTTTTTGTTTTCTGGATTATGCGCGAGGGCCGACTGGAATGCGTCCTTCGCTTTTTCCTTCTCGCCGTTTTTGAAATAACAAACGCCGAGCCAATAGTATAATTCCTCAAAGGAGGGATCCCCATCCCGCCAAGGACTCGAAACAAGATCCGTCAGATTTTTTTCAGCTTCATCAAGCGTAATGCCGAGCTGTACCTGCGATGCAGCCATTATAACCCGGGATCTCTTGGAAAGACTGTTGAGTTTCAGCGCTTTCTGTGCACCTGCCAACGCTCCATCATAATCCTCGCGGTCAAATAAAAACTGTGCCAGGTCTTTGTGTGTGTCAGCATCGTTCGGAAAATCCAAGGTCGCCTGTAGGAACTCCTTTTCTGCCAGATCCCATTTTTTTTCCTGTTTCAATATGGCGGCACGCGCGGCATACCCCAGTTTGGGCTCGAGCTTCGATATCACCTCCGCTTCCTGACGCGCTTTATCTTTGCCGCCACCGACAATGCCCGGCGCCTGTGCATAGAATTCAACCAGATCGAATCGGATATTGATGTTTTCGGGATCCAGCTCGGCGGCTTTTTCAAATTGTTTAATGCACTGACGCGCATCCCCATATGCCCCGAATGGATTCTTGCGGTGATCCGCATTCTCCCCGTATGCACGGCCGAGCCAGAGGCGATAGAGGGCATTGGAAGGTTCGATATCAACCGCTTTTTTCATCGCCTTGACTGCATTGCCCCATTTGCGCATCTTCAGATAGGATTTCCCAAGCCAGAATTTCGCTTCCGCTGCGACATCCGATGAATCGCCGATTGTCGACAACAGCTCTGAAGCTTCCTTGTATTCCCCCTTTTCATAATGTTTTATTGCCTGATCCAATGTTTGATCCGGCGTGGACGTGAGAGGAAGTGCAAGTAGAAATAATAAAAATGGTATTTTCATTTTCCCTGTCTCTCTTTCTTTTAGCCCGGGCCGGGGAAACGGATTGCAAGCAGTTCCATGGTTCTGAAAATATCGGCCGCACTGAGGTCTGATCTGAGGTGCTTCAGACCGCACTTCCCAATATATCCGACAGCCGATCGTTTGATCAATACGATCCTACCTTACTTGGATGAGCATGGCGGGGATTTGTTTCAGGCGCGTTGGGCGGGGTGGCGCCTGTTGCGCATAGGTAACCGGGATTTCGCCTTGCAGATTGATTTATCTTACATCCGCGGGAAACGGCAAATCGTTCCCGTGATCTCAGGCCCTCTGTTCGTGAATGGGAAAATTCCGGTCAGACAAAGAGGCTTTCGGCTGACATTTCATCCGGTACGGGGAGCCCCAGAATTTCAAGAACTGTGGGGGCTATGTCGGACAGTTTGCCTTCCGGGGCCAGGACCCTGTTGCCGGCATCCCGTGCCACATAAATCAGATCGACAGGATTGGTAGTGTGGCTTGTCTTGACCGTTCCGGTTTTCAGATCAATCATTTCTTCGGCGTTGCCATGGTCCGCTGTGATCAGAATGTGCGCGTCCTGTTTGCTGAAGAGGTCGACGACCCTGCCAATGCATTCATCCACGATCTCGATGGCTCGTTTGGCTGCCTCGAAGATACCGGTGTGTCCAACCATATCGCCGTTTGCATAATTTAGCAGTATGAATCCATACTTATTTCTGCTGCAAAGAGACAACAGTTTTTCTGTGACGTTGTACGCTTCCATCTCGGGATGACTGGCGAAGGTGGCCGGATCGAACCGGCTCGGCACTTCCACCTGTTCTTCACCCGGAAACGGTTTTGTGGACTTGCCGTTAAAGAAGCTGGTGATATGCCTGAATTTCTGGGTTTCGGCAATGCGAAGCTGCTTTAATCCAGCCCGGGATACGACCTCGCCGAGGAGATTCTGCATACCTTTGCCGCTGTCGATGGGGTCCATCAAATACTCGCGAAATTCATTGAAATATCGTGTCAGCCCTAAATAGACGATCCTGGGTTTCCGGAGGAGCTTTCCGGCGTAATCATCCGATACAAATGCTCTGGTCAGCTGGATCGCACGATCCTGACGGTAGTTTGTGTGAAATACGGAATCCCCGTGCCGGACGCCGTCGTAATCCCCGATACTGTGCGGAGGGATATACTCATCAAACATTTCTTCCCCGTCCGGCGTTCTGTCATTGTCGTAGGATGTTTGAATTGCCTGCAGGGCGTCTTCCGCCCGCCTCCCTTCCGCACTGACAATGCATGCATAAGCCTGGTCCGTGAGTTCCCACCTTTTGGAACGGTCCATGGAGTAATACCTGCCCATGATTGTGCCGATGCGGGCGTGTCCTGATTCTCTCAAATGTTTCACAAGACCGTCGACGTATCCGGGAGCGCTTCTGGGGGGTGTGTCTCTGCCGTCCAGAAATGCGTGAACAATAATCTCCCCGTTCCCGAATGCCGACCGTGCCTCCCGGAGGAAACTGAAAAGGTGGTCCTGATGAGCGTGGACGCCTTCATCCTGAATCAAACCCATGAGGTGCAGCCTGGAATTATTGTCGCGCCAATTCCGGATCAGATTTTGCCATTTCTCTTTTTTGAAGGCCTCTCCATTGGAGAGCGAATCATTGATTCGCTTCAGTTCCTGGATAACTACCCTCCCGGCGCCCATATTCAGATGCCCCACTTCGCTTGAGCCCTGGTATCCTTTCGGCAGTCCGACGGCTTCTCCCGAACACTGGAGAAGAGTTCGGGGGTATTTGCCGCCGTAGCGGTCCATGTTGGGTGTGTTGGCGGCAAGGACCGCATTTCCTTCGACGACATTGCTGATTCCCCAGCCGTCCCTGACTATGAGTATTACGGGTCTGTCCATAATTTTTCCTAACCTTCGAAACCGGATTCACTGTAAGGCGCCTCTGAATGCAGGGCTAAAACAATTGCCTGAAAGACTCTCGTTTTCAATATACTACCTGCACCGACAGCCTCAAAGAGGCAACGCGCTTATGTCCTTGGAGGCAGGGAGAAATATTTTCTGTAGCTTTCGGGAAGACGCGCGGGCCGAAATTCCGGGTCTGTTATGACATGGGCCGTATGCCCGGTTGCGAGTAATTGGCCGCTGTCTTTCCTTCGAATTTCATACCGGTAACGGATTACCCGGTCTGTGGCTTTTGCCAGAGAGGTCCTGATAACGATGTCCTCCCCGAAATGGGCAGGAGCTTTATAGCGGCATCCGGATTCAGCTACCACCATGAAGCACCTGTCCCGGGCTTCCATTTCTGCATAATGGAAACCCTTAGCCTTGCACCACGCAACCCGGCCAACTTCGAACCAGACCAGATAGTTGGCGTAGTAAACGATTCCCATCCTGTCAGTTTCCGCGTAGCGAACACTCAACTCGGTCTCAACAAAATCAGCATTTATAGTTATATCGCGCATATTCATCCCTGACTTTCCGTACGCGTTGAACGTCTGTAACCGGTCCCCGTGATCATAACACAATGGCGTCCCGGTTTATGAATCGACCTGTGGATCGCTTTACTCCAAACTTCTTCAAGGTTCAAGGTTCAAGGTTCAAGGTTCAGGGTTTAAGGTTCAGGGTTTGGTGGTTATGTTAATAAATTTGTATGGTTTGAAGTTATAAGTTCAAACCCTCAAACTTCAAACTCCAAACCTCCACATACGGCTTTTTCAAAAGGTGCACTTGCAATATATCGTCCCGGATCACTAGAATTGGAACGTCCGATTATGCGCTTTGGTGGCATTTCCGGGAGGGCATGGAAGACTGAAGAATCCCAACTTCAAACTTCAAACCTCAAACTTCAAACTTTAATTCGAATAAAGGCGTTCATGTTTTCCCGCATTGCATATCAGCTTCATAGCGAAACCAATGACCTTTACGGCCTCCTTGATAGGCTAAAAAAACAGGGGCACTCGATTATTGACCTGATATCGGGCAATATCAATCAACTGGGGTATGAATTTCCACAGGAATATCTGGAGGAAATCCTTGTTCAGGCATCACGTCAAAGCCGGGTTTACCGGCCTGATTCCTTTGGACAAAAGCCGGCACGTGAAGCTGTTTCGGAATACTACCGTGGCCGGGGCTTCTGCGTCGACTCGGACAACATACTGCTGACCCCTGGAACGAGCATGTCCTATTGGTATTGCTTCAAGCTCCTGGCCGATGAGGGAGATGAAATTCTCTGCCCACAGCCTTCCTATCCTCTTTTCGACTATATCGCCCTGCTCAGCGGTGTAAGACTTGTTCCCTACCGTCTCGATGAAGCAAATGATTGGGCTATAGATATACAGTGCCTGGAAGCCGATATATCCACGCGAACGCGGGCCATAGTGCTGATCTCTCCGCATAATCCGACAGGGCATATTGCATCGTCCGATGAAATCTGCCGGCTGGCGGATATCGCGTTCCGGCACGACCTGGCGATTGTGAGTGATGAAGTTTTCAGCGAGTTTCTGCTCCAGCCCACAGTATTGCCCAGCCCTGTCGGCAGCACGGCTCCGCTGGTCTTCATATTAAACGGTTTTTCGAAAATGTTCGCTCTACCGGGAATGAAATTCGGATGGATGGCTCTGTCCGGTAAAGAAGACCGGGTGCGCCAGGCTATGCGGTCATTGGAATTGATTTCAGATACATTCCTGCCGGTCAATGAGGTGGTGCAGGCTGCGGCACCGGAAATATTCCGGAAGGGAGAAAGCGTCTGTAAGGATTTTGCCCGGCGTATCAGGGAATGCTGGGGTATCGCAGAGGAGTATGTCGATTCGATTGATTGCTGCAGTTACTCAAAACCGGGCGGAGGTTTTTACGTCACACTGAAATTAAATGGAATCGATGAAGAAAGTGCGGCTAAAAAATTCTTAAATGAAAATCGGATTTTGATTCATCCAGGCTACTTTTATGATATGAAACCGGATCATTTGGTATTGAGTTTTGTCCAGAAGCCCGAAATGATCCGGTATACGCTATCGGCATTGCGAAAGACCTTGTCCGGGTTTTGAATTCGGGGCCTGAGTTCATCCTGAAAGTTTCACAGTAGGAGCAATACAAAAAGAGAGGTGTGGCTACATGAAATACATACGCTATCGCTATCAGGACACAGTTTCATACGGAATTCTCGAAGGAGAAACTGTCAGGGAAATCAGCGGCGGATTATTCGGAGGTCGCAGCGAGACCGGCACAATAAGGGATCTGCAAAAGGTAAAGTTACTATGCCCATGTGAACCGACCAAAATACTCGCCGTAGGACTGAACTATCAGAGCCATCTGGGTACCCGTACCCCTCCGGCAGAACCGGCGATTTTCAATGTTCCGATCTCCGCCCTGCTGGAACCTGGTGGAGAGATTCGAATTCCGACCGGTGCAGAGGAAACTCACTACGAAGGAGAACTGGTTGCAGTCGTAGGGGAAACAACCCGGAATGTAACACCGGTTGAAGCAAAAAGCCGTATCTTCGGTTTTACATGCGGAAATGATTTAAGTGAACGGAACTGGCAGAAGAATGACCTCCAATGGTGGCGCGCCAAAGGTTGCGATACCTTCGCGCCTCTGGGTCCTGCAATCGCGGGGGATTTTGACTGGTCCGGGGGCAGGATTACGACACGCGTGAATGGAAAGGTAGTACAAGAAGGGCCATTCAGTGAACTGCTTTTCGACCCGCCCACAATCGTCAGTTACATCAGCGGATACATGACTCTCTATCCGGGTGACGTTGTCTATACCGGCACTCCCGGAAACACAACTGCCGCCAGGCCGGGGGACGTTGTGGAGGTGGAAATCGAGGGTATCGGAGTCCTCTGCAACCGGGTTGCGGGTTAACGCCCCCTCGCCTCGTCCAGTTTCCTTGTGATCCTGTCTTCGATCCAGTGAGCGTCAGACCATTCAATCGGATTCACCGGCAGCCCCTGTAGAAGATTGGAGAAATGCAGGTGGTCTCCCCCTGCCAGGCCCGTACTTCCTGTCTTGCCGATACTGTCTCCCCTGGAAACACGCTGGCCTTCTTTCACGGCAATAGAGGAAAGATGCCCGCAAATGCTCATAAGACCGCAGCCATGATCGATGATAACCGTATTGCCGTATATGCCCAGGAAACGGGCGAATACTACGATCCCGTCATTTGGCGAGGGGATCGAAGCCTTGCTTGTGGACGCGAAATCGTATCCGAGATGCGTCTGGTGATCGATAGTCCTACCCTCGTACCTGTATGTTCTTTTTTCCCCGAACGTGGCCATTACCTTGCTGTTCGGTAACATTAAAAACGGCTTGGACCAGAGAAACTCAGGTTGGGATTTTTGAGCCAGGGCTTTGATTGTTTCAGCATTCTTTATACGCAATTCCCTGTTGATTGCCAGGTAATTATCCAGTGGATTGCCGCGATCTTCGATTTCCGGAGACTGAGCCAGAATCTCAGGGACGACTTTAGCCATGAATGAATCCCTGATGTTGAGGGTGTCCGATTTGAAAGATTTTCTATTGAACCTGTCTATGAAAATTTTTTCAGCCCTATTCGCGGCATCGTCCACGGCAATCAGCAAAACATCGGGCGTATTCATGTCATGGGGTACCGCAAACAGTGCAAATCTGTCCTGTTCTCCCCCTCCGGGCAGGGGATAGCCGGGAAACCACCAGGATCCGACCTGAACTCCATCCCGCTCGGCTGTTGGGCCGACCCTGTATGTCACAAGTTCGCATCCTCCCTGTGAAACATACATATATGTCGATGTTACCTGAAGAATCGGTGGTCTTAATCGAACAGGCAGGCTGATTTCGCGAATTTCGGGGTCGGGGTGCAGAAGCCACGTTGAAGCTCTGCCAACCGTCACTCGGATCACGGCTGAACCTTCCTGAAGCTCCGGCATGTCTCCGACACCGACTGTGCCGGTGAGGGTGTCCGTAACGGTTTTGAATCCCCAGGGGAACAATTGCGAACTAACAGAATACGTTTTTTCTATCAGTGTAACAGACGTATTTCCCTGTATAAATTCCGTTTTTACAAAAGTTAAGCCACGTCGTAACTCGGACGCTTTTATCCGGAAAGGAGTTTGTTTCCCGATTGCCGGCAAAGCCGTCTCGATTTCTATGGATGGGATTTTCCCTGCAAGAAAAACACCCTGTAAAATAAACAGTAGTAAGATCAAGACTGCCAAAGACAGGACTATCTTGTATGATTTTCTCGAAGGGGCTTTTGTTAAAGCCATTTTTACTCCCTGTTGGTCAGAGCCGTAATACGTTATTCTCAGGAAAAAGATATCCAGCCAGGAACCGGTCCAGGCTTACCCTCGCAACCGATGTATTGCATTTCCATTCTCGCAGGATTTTTGCCGGATTCCCCTTGCGAATGAGTTGCCCCGCACGCCTTGCAACGGCGGGTGAAGGATTGTACGAAAACGGTTCCAGGAATGAATCGCCCGCTTCATCGCTGATGGCGCGAATGCAGCGAAGAGGAATACGTTTGGTTTCAGAGACGCCTGCAAGGGCGGCTGTTTCCATGTCCACTACAGAAGCCCGGAATTTTTCCAGAAGAATCCTTTTATGCACAGGATTTCCCCAAACATGAGACGATGTAAGGGTGTTCCCGGTGCTAAAAGGGAGATGCAACGATTTCGCAACCTTTACTAGGGCATTACCCGGCGCCAGTACAAATATCCTGTCCAGTTTCAGGTGCTCCACTTCAGGGTGGGCTTTATCGATGCTGCAGGCGAATGCTTTCTCAACAACTACGAGTGTTCCCAGTTTTAACTGAGGATCCAGGGCGCCGGCGTAGCCCAAAACCAGAATTTGAGAGACTTCCATGACTTCCAGTGCCCGCTCCATGGATGCGGCCGAACGCTTCGGGCCGATGCCGGTTTTCAGAAAATAAACCGTCTCATTGTTCCGGACCGCCTGCCAGAACTCGACGCCACGCCGACGGATCTTTTCGGGATTCCGGTAGTGGGATAAGGCAACTTTCAACTCTTCCTGCAGTGCAGCCGCAATCAGTAACATGGGATTTAAAGCATACGGAGATTATGAGATTCAGTAAAGCATCTTATCCAGAAATAGAACCTGCTATTATAATAGCCCTTTACCGGGTTAAGATCGATCCGGTCCTCTAAATAATATTCAAATGGGGATTTCACATGACAACTGTAGTCAAAGGCATGAAACCTGAAGGGGTGTGGAAGTACTTCGCCGAAATATCCCGTATCCCCCGCGGCTCCAAGAATGAATCGGCCATAATCCAATACGTTTTGGATACTGCACACAAGCTGGGACTCCAGGCAAAGACGGACAAGGCAGGAAATGTCGTGGTCCGCAAAACGGCTTCGAAGGGCCATAGCCATATCCGGCCGGTGATCCTTCAGGGTCATCTCGATATGGTATGTGAAAAGAATAAGGACAAGGATCATGATTTTCTGAAAGATCCTATCGAACTTGTTCGTAAGGGCAATATCCTGGCTGCAAACGGCACAACCCTTGGCGCAGACAATGGAATTGCAGTAGCGACAAACCTGGCCATCATGGAAGACTGTTCTCTCAAACACGGCCCCCTGGAGCTGCTGTTTACGGTTGATGAAGAAACAGGCATGACAGGAGCTCTGAATCTGGCACCGGACTTCCTGGAAAGCAGAACACTGCTGAATCTTGATTCCGAAGAGGAAGGGACTCTTTATGTGGGTTGTGCCGGCGGCAAAGATACGACCGGTACATGGAAAGTTGCATTCGATCGGCCCCCGGTCCGGTCGGTGTTCGTGCAGGTCAAGGTCACAAACCTGAAAGGCGGGCATTCGGGCCTGGAGATCGACAAAGGCAGGGGAAATGCCGTAAAAATCGCAAATCGGATTCTTCTATCCCTTGATTCCATCGGGGCGCGGCTTTCCTGTATCGAAGGGGGAAGCAAACATAACGCGATTCCCCGTGAATGCGAAGCGCATCTGTTTATCCCGGAAAATAAAATAGAACCGGCCGAGAATATCGTTGGGGAACTCTCTACAGCCATAAGCGGTGAACTGGCGTTCGTGGATCCGGACTTAAAAATCGAATTTGTGGCCGACTACGGCGGCAGGAAGAATGGCAAGGTCATAAAAAGGGCATCGCAAAGAAAGATTTTGCGATCTATCGCCGCTCTTCCTCATGGTGTAATCAAAATGAGTGAAGAAATTACAGGGCTTGTGGAGACATCCACCAATGTTGCAGTCGTCAGTACTGCAAAAGATTCTCTCTCTATTGCTACAAGTCAAAGGAGCTCTGTTGTTTCTGCACTTACGGAGATTGTGGATACCGTATCCGCCGTCTTTTTTTTGGGCGGTGCTTCAGTCCATTACACGGATGGCTATCCGGGATGGAAGCCGGATATGAGATCCCCGATACTGAAGACGGCAAGGAGTGCCTATCGATCTCTCTACGGAAAATCGATTCAGGTGAAAGCGATTCATGCGGGACTGGAGTGTGGTGTTATCGGAAAACGTATCCCGGGCATGGACATGATATCATTCGGCCCGACCGTTAAAGGGGCACACTCACCGGACGAAAGGATCTATATCGACAGTGTAGGAAAATTCTGGAAATTCCTGATGGAAATCCTTAAGAGTATTCAGTGATTCAATGTTGTATATAGGGAGGCGAATCCAAAGAATAGGCGTACAGGTTATGAAGCGCAATCCAGCAACTATAATCCTCGTCATGTCTCATTGTTAAAGAAAGGATTTCCGTGATGTTCCTTCCCTTGTTTTTTAAAAACGGCCTCCCGTGCCTCATAGTCGGTGGAGGCCGTGTAGCTTCCCACAAAATAAAAATCCTGCTGAGGGCATCCTGCGAAATAACATTGATTGCGCCGATCATTTCCGGGTACGCCGCAGATGAAGTTCGAAATCATTCCGTTCGCTGGCTGGAAAGAGAATACCAGGAAGGGGATTGTAATGGATTTCAGCTTGTTATCGCGGCAACTCCCTTCAGAGAAGTCAACCAACGGATTTCTGAAGACGCCGGAGAACTTGGCATTCCGGTCAATGTTGTAGACGATCCTGAACTGAGCACTGTAATCTTCCCTGCCGTATGGCGTGAAGAATCCCTTTCCATTGCCGTCAGTACAGGCGGAATTGCACCGTTTATGGCGGCGGAGATCCGGACCTTACTGGGAGGTTACGCCCGGGGAATGGGAAAATGGGTCGAAGCGGGAGGGCGTTTTCGCGATGCCGTCCGCGGGGAGGTTGCAGATTCCGGAGAACGGAACACCCTTTACAGAAAATTTCTTGAGGCAGGCAGGCCTGAAAATATCGATTTCCCTGTGTATGAAATGACCCTGGACGATTGGCTTTTATGGTTGAAAGAGACGTCCGATTCCTGAAGACTCCCGGTCTGCATTTTTATAAGCCCTCACCTTTATTAAAAGGAATTGGTTTTCATAAAAATTGGGGGAATTCTAACCTGACACACTTTTTGTCACTATGGTATTCTAGTGCAGGAAATGGATAATAGTGCCGTACGCGGCAAAACCACAAACACAAATACAGGAGAAGATTTATGGCGCCTGAAACGGGGCAAGAACGTACAGAGAAACTGCTGAAAACTTTACGGGACTGGCAGGGAATCGAACGGCATGCTATTGAAACAACGACCAAGATCATGGAAAAAACCGATAATCTTCTGATACGGCAGATTATGGAGATTATCAGGAATGATTCTGTTCAGCATCATAGAGTGCAGCAATTTATTATCGACAGTCTCACGAAACAGCAGGTAAATCTTTCCCACGAAGAACTGGCCCAGATTTGGGATGAAATTGAAGCACATGATAAAGTGGAAAGAAAAACCATTGAGATGGCGAAAGAATGCAAGGAAGAATGCCAATTCTTTGTCCAGCAAGCCTTGTTGGAATATTTGATTGTCGATGAAGAAAAACACGACCTAATACTGAAGGGATTGGATGACTTCAAGAAAAAAATGACCGTTTTGGGCTGATCGTCTGAAACGTAAAAAATAGGTCGAGCCTTATTGGGGTAAGTATTTCCGGGCCACACTTACCTTTGGCGCGTGTTGGCTTTATGCTTAACCGATGCCCGGTGCGGATTATCCATACACTTTAAGCCTGCAAACTTGCGTTCGTTTATATCCGTCGTTCAAAGAGATGGCTTGACGCAAGGTCGGCAGAACCGCGGGTGTTGAGCTGAACATTCATAGGAAAGGAAATGCATGATAGAGGATCTGACGCTTAAAGGATGTATTGAATTTGCAATTGCAACGGAAGAATTCGGATCTGAGAATTACGCTCGGCTGGCGGAAAAATTCAGCCATAGCCCGGAGATCGCTGAACTGTTTACCAGGCTTTCTGAAGACGAACTGGTTCACAAACAGCAATTCTCCCAATTGAAGGCGAAAGCACCGGAGGAAGCGGCGGACGGTCAATCCTCTGAAATGAACGATTACCTGAGAGCAATGTCTCACTCTCTGTTCTTTTCAAGATACCAGGGACCTTTTAAGGACGTCGATACAGTCAAAGATCGGGATGATGCTTTACAGAAAGCTCTCGATTTTGAAAAGGCGACTCTCGGCTTCTATAAAGCAGTTGATGAAGTGCAGGGGAGCAGTGCGCTGCTGTCACAGATTATTGAAGCTGAAAAAAACCATATTGTCGCAATCATGAAAGCATTGCTGGTTGAGGGTTCCAAGTTCCGCAGCCTGCAGGACACCTGGTCTTAGCAGCCTGGTTTACGGGAAAAAGCCAGAATGCCCCAACTTATGGCCGGTCCAACCTATGGCCTGGGCCAACCTATGGCCTGGTCCAACCTATGGCCTGGTCCAACCTATGGCCTGGGATGAATGGCAACCGGGGGGCGAAGCCCCCATGGCTTTTTCCAAAGGAAAGCTCCTACCGTAGGTCGGAGTTCTTCACTGTTACCTCAGGCTGCTGGTTAAAAGAACATTATAACTGTGCCGATCTCAATCCGGTAAAAAAGGGATACCTGTGAAATCGGATTTACGGGCCTGGCTTGCCTTCGCTGATTTCCAGAAAGTACTGGATGCTGCCAGGAGCAACAATCGGACCATCAGCGCCCTTATCACGTTAACCTATTCCGAGGATTCTCTCATCCGCTGGAGGGCAATAGACGCCATTGGACGCTGTGCTGCGGATCTGTCTGCTGACCGGCCCAAGATTTTCAGGAACTATCTGCGGCGGTTGTTCTGGATGATGAGCGATGAGTCCGGTGCTGTTGCCCCACACGCCCCGGAAGTTATAGGCGAAATCGTCCGTTCCAATCCAGAGGAATTCCTGGAATTTATCCCTATGACCGTCTCTCTACTAAACCTGGAGCCCGAAGATAGGCCAGCGTTTCTCCCCGGCATCCTATATGCTCTGGGATTGATAGGGGAAGCGGCCCCCGGAAGTATTGAGGATGGACTTGAAGATATTGAAAAAAGCCTCCTGGATCCGGATTCACAGGTCCGTGCCATGGCAATCCTTTGTCTTGACCGGATTCGGGCGTATGCAGTACTGCTTCGGTATCCGGAACTGGCCCAGGACGGCGGCAAGTCGCAAATCTACTTTGAGGAACGGATCCTGAGTATTGCGGTCGACAGGATATATTCAGAAGCGTTCATGCGCGCTCAAGTTCAGGATTCTGAGTTCAAATAATTCAAAGCATGCTGTCTTAACGCATTCTCCCGGTGATGTGCCCAGTATTCGAACAGGTCCATAGGGAGAGCCTCAGTCCAATAAAATATTCTTCTGATTTTCAGGTCCCTGTTCTCATCGACCAGTAGGTGGTAATGGGCGCTCGCCTGAATAGGCTGCCACTTTGTTCCCGAAGGCTTGTCTGTGAAACGGATTTCGAATTGAACCGCAACAATCATTTGATTGGCGTCGACGGCAATGTGCAGAGGCAATATATCTTCCTGCAGACCGGGATGAACGAAAGAGATTAACAGATCATCCCGGGACATCAATCTCGCGGGAGGTGATGATGGTGCGGTGTACATCATCAGTTCCAAGTCCGCAGAAAAATATTTTTTGAGATTCGTTACAGTTTCGAGATCCCCCTGACTTATGCATACATCTTCAAAGTAGGCATCAAACCATTTCTTAATACTATCGTATGTCCATTCCATTGAATTCTTCCTGTCGAAATTTCAATTAATATACCATCAAATTAAATAATGCTTGCTTGTATAATCTCTACAGGCAAGGATGATGTTCGGACATTTCAATTCCTCAGGAAACAATAACCGGATGAAACTGTTTTAAAGGAGGTATGTTGCTATGACGGCTGAAAGCCTTAGGGCAGAACTGGTGGTTATCGGCGGCGGTGGCGCCGGTTTGGCTGCTGCATTTTCTGCTGCAGAAAATGGATGCAGGAGCATAATTGTACTGGAAAAGGCCGGTTCAGCGGCCGGTAGCACCGCCATGGCTCATGACATTTTCGGCGCTGAAAGCCCGGTCCAGAAGCGGCTGGGGATTGATGCCCCCAAAGACGAACTCTTTAAAACAGCTATGGAATGGGCGCACTGGACGAAGATTAATCCGAGGATAGTCCGAGCTTTTATCGATAAATCCGGGGATACAATCGGATGGCTGGAAAATATGGGATTGCAGTTCGAGCTTATCCAATACTATCCCAACCAGGTACCTCTGGTGCGGCATTCAGTGAAAGGGCATGGCAATGCTTTGATGAAAGCCCTGAGAGAAAATTGCCGGGATAAGGGTGTGCAAATTCTTACACGTACGCCCGGTAAGAAATTATTGCGTAATAAAAATGGTGAAATTACCGGAGTCATTGCCGGAACCGGAGACGGGGATCTTGCCGTTGAGGCAGGAAGCGTCATCATCACAACGGGCGGTTATGGCAACAACCGGGAGATGCTGAAAAAGTATTGCGCGAATTATCATGACACCATTACGTACGATGGGCCGCCCAGCAATACCGGTGACGGGATCAGGATGGCGACTGAAATCGGCGCCGCGACCGCAGGTCTGGGTACGGTGAATCTGCACGGGCCCTTTCTCAAGCCCAGAAAGGATTCCCATGCAATGAAAATGGATGCCGAAGGGATTGACGGATCGCCGATAAGGATTACATTATGGTTTCTTGCCTGGGAACCGGAAATGCTCTGGGTGAATAAGAACGGAGTGAGGTTTATTGACGAAGGCTATCAACTCGCTTTCTTTGCCTTCGGAAATGCGGTTGCCCTGCAGCCTGACGGCATCACCTATACACTGTTTGACAGCAGCACACTGCGGATGATTGAAAAGCAGGGGCTGGTCAGACCCGGCGCCGCATCCCGCGCAAACTGGCTTCCTGTATCGGCGGCGACTCCACTGCCCGGATTGGAGAGAGAAGTACAAAAACAGGCGGATAAGGGCGATTTGAAAATATCCGATTCCTGGGATGAGATCGCATCTTGGATGGGGGCGCAACCGGCTATCCTGAAGGCTACAATACAAGAATATAATTTTTCCTGCGACGACAAGCATGATGCTCTTTTTGCAAAAGACCGGAAGTATCTGCTGCCCCTGAGAACTCCGCCGTACTACGCCGTAAGAGGGCATTTGGGTTTGTGTGACGCGTACGGCGGGATAAAAATAAATGAAAAAATGGAAGCCCTGGACAACGAGGATAATCCAATTCCGGGACTTTACGCTGCCGGTTCCACTGCCGGATGCTGGGAATCGGAGAGCTACTGTTATCGACTTACGGGCCACCTGGTCGGTTTTGCGCTGAATTCGGGGAGAATCGCAGGGGAGAATGCTGTCCGATACTTGCTCGGATAAGCGCCTTTAACGCGCATTCCTCACAACTCCCATTTTCGACTGGAAAAACCTGTTCGCCTACTACTTCCTATCCTCCTTGGAAATATAGTGGCGCTCTTTATGCCCGATATAAATCTGTCTTGGACGGGAAATGCGCATGGTCGGATCATCGTGGTGCTCTTTCCATTGCGCGATCCAGCCGGGCAAACGCCCGATGGAAAACATAACGGGGAACATACTTGTCGGGATGCCGATTGATCGCATGATAATGCCACTGTAAAAATCCACATTCGGGTACAGTTTCTTCTGTATGAAATACTCGTCTTTCAGCGCAAGCTCTTCAAGGCGTTTTGCAATTTCGAGAAGCGGATCATGGATGCCCATCTTTTGTAAAACCTTGTCACATGCTTTTTTAAGGATCTTGGCACGGGGATCGTAATTTTTATACACCCGATGGCCGAAGCCCATCAAACGGAAGTTGTTTTTCTTGTCCTTGACCATTTCGATACAATCTTCCGGACTTCTGTTTCCATCGTTAATCTCTTTCAGCATTTCTATGACAGCGAGGTTGGCACCGCCGTGGCGAGGCCCCCAGAGTGCACAGACACCCGAAGCGCAGGCAGCGTAGATATTCGCTTCGCTGGAGCCTACCATGCGTACGGTCGATGTGCTGCAGTTCTGTTCGTGGTCTCCGTGTAGGATAAAAAGCAGGTTGAGAGCATCCAGAATATCCTGATCGGCCTGGTAGTCCTGATATGGCATTGAAAACATCATATGCAGGAAATTCTCGCAGTATTTCAGGGAAGGGTTGGGGTAGATCAGCGGCAAACCCCGGGAACGCCGGTAGGAGTAAGCTGCTACCGTCCGTATCTGGCTGATAATTCGTGCGGCTGCATCTTCAAATATTTCGCGATCTTTCAGTATGAAATACTCCGGGTAAAAGCATGAAACCGCATTGATCATTGCGGAAAGCTGAGCCATGGGCGGAGCACCGATAGGAAAACCGTCAAAATGGTGCTTCATGCTTTCATCGAGGTTGGCGGTGGCTTTACAGACATTGCGGAACCGCTGGTTTGTTTCTTGGGTTGGGAGCTCTCCAAAAATAATGAGCATTGCGGTTTCCAGAAAATCGGGTTGTGGGCGGTCGAATTCCTCGATTGGGATACCCCTGTAACGAAGAATACCTTTTTCTCCATCTATGAAAGTAATAGCGCTCTTGCAGGATCCCGTATTGCCGAAGCCCGGATCATATGTAATATAGCCGGTTTGAGCACGCAACTGGGTTATATCGATAGCCAGCTCCCCTTCCGTCCCTTCGATGACTGGTAGTTCCAGGACCTTTCCATCGATGGTTAACGTTGCTTTGTGATCCATTATGACCTCCTGAGGACGGTATATGTATATAATCTGTTCTATAGCCTGCTGTTTCCGCTAACGAAATGAACGAGGCCAACCCTGCTACTGATACGATGTCGAGAATCATAGCATGACCACCGCTGTGATTCCAAAACTATAGAAAACTGTCGATTGGGTAAAATGGAATTCGGATTATGATAAAAGTCAAAATCCGGCTTCAAACACGCTGAAGAAACGGGCTATTTTAGATAATCCGTCACTGCTTTAACCAGATCTTCAGTCTTGAGTGAATTCAATTTTATCCTATAAAAAAGCCCGAATTTCTTAAGAATGTCCTCAATGGAATCGTCCATGGAGACGACACAGGACCGACGAGTGAGGTCTGAAGCGGCGTCCTTTCCCAGTAGTTCCACCAGCCTTCTAACTTCGTAGGTGCCTGTAAATACGGTAAAATCCGGGGGCGAGCTTACCAAATCTTCTTTCCAGCGTGAATCCCATTCAGCGGCGGATTCCATTTCCACTGTCAGATGAACTACCTTTATTCCTAAAGCTTGAATGTTCTTTTCCGGGATACCGGCTGCAGGATTTCCATGAATCAAAATCAACGGGAGACCTGCGGCCTGCAGCAGCTTGGAGATGGGCTCTGCCAGCGATGCGGCTTCCAGTGTCCTGACAATGCAATCTGCTCGAATGCCGTATTGCAGCAGTGCTGCTTTCGTATTTTCCCCCAGGGCAATAACTTTAAAATGCGCCAGATTTCGTATGTCCTGACCGTGACGTACCAATTCTTCAAAAAACAGGTGGACATCGACGTCGGTTTGGAAAAGACATATGCCGCCCGAGCCGATGGCATCCGTAAAACTTTTCCATCCCTCCGCATCATCATGTCTTCGACAGGTTGTAGTCGGATACGGCAACGGTTCAGCACCTGCTTCCCTGAGAGATGAACAGAATAATCCCGTTTTCCGGGAAGGGCCTGTCAGCAGCACTTTCTTTCCTGCAAGGGGCTTGTTTTTTGCTATCAGATTATCGGAATGACAATGTACTGAATCTCCAATAATCACCAGAGCAGGCGGCGTAATCTGTAAACGGCTGCATTCGCTGCATATTTCATCTAAGGGAGCCTGTACGGACCGCTCCAGACCGGTAGATGCTGCATGAACGACAACTGCAGGCGTTTCGGGCGCCATTCCCGATTCAAGCAACTGCTTCACGATACGATCCAGGCGTGCAATTCCCATGTATATGACTAGTGTTCCGCCATGCAGAGCTGCAACCTGGTCCCACGGTATGGGAGTGCTGGAATTTTCTGCAGGATGTCCTGTCGCGATAAAAATCCAGGAAGACTCCTGGCGACTGGTCAGCGAAAATCCGGACATTGCCGCAGCCGCAGATGCGGCGGTTACGCCCGGAACCATGACTACAGGGATTCCCGCGGCGTTTAGATGTGCAGCTTCTTCTCCAATCCTGCCAAAAACGAAAGGGTCTCCCCCCTTCAAACGAACGACCTTCAGTCCCCGCTTCGCCAGGGTCGCCAGTAGCTCGTTTATTTGAGGCTGGGGGAGAGAGTGCTTCCCCGCACGCTTGCCTACATAATGTTTTTCAACTCTTTCGGGCAGGCTGGTGATCAACTCCATTGGGATAAGGGCATCGTAAGCAACGGCGTCGCATTGCTGCAGCAGGTCATAACCCCATCGGGTGATCAATCCCGGGTGACCTGGACCTGCTCCTACAAGATATACGGTTCCCGTCTCTTTTGAACTAAAACCCATAGATTAAACATGTGCCCGAAGTCCTCCTCGATCTGCCATCCGGAGTACTTGAAAAGGTTTAGATGGATCACTCTTTTGGGGGAAGCTGAATGTACGATCCGCCCATATAACTGTAAACACACCTGCCGGAGTCCATTAGTATCCTGATAGCTTTTTTGCAATCAGCCTTATCGCAGGCATCTTCTCCATGCTTTGCAATCATTGCTTTGGTAAGGTCTCCTGCCTTGAGATTCTTTTTGCCGGCGCATTCGGTAACAAGCTGGAACATATCTTCCGCTAGAGTTTCGATAGCTACTTTGCCCATTTTATAATCCTCCGACTTGGGTCACATTTTCGCTGACCCGTTACAGCTTAATGTGATTCGTTCATGTAGATGATAAACAAAGTCACACAAAGTTCAAACTGATATGCTCTATACAGGTTTTGGCTGCCTTGCAGTGCTTTTAATACTGAAATATTTAAGGTTGGAGAAGCTTCAGCATTCTCGGCTACTGTTGCAATGTGCCTTAAAACCTTTGCTTTTTAAATAGATTAATTATTAACCAAAGCACATTTATAGCACATTACATGCCTGCGGGAACAATTATTTCCCTGTCGCCAGCTGAATTTGCTTATTCGGCCTTTTGCGCTTCAACAGTTTCGGTCTCTGAAACCTTTTCGGCTACCACAACAGCATTGGCGACAAGATTGACCAACTGGGTGACTTCCATTCCGAGTTTATAATGGCGAATCAGGTCCGTTAGTCCGTCTACACAGTTATGACAGGAAGTCACGACTATCTTTGCACCCGTAGCCTTCAACTGGTCTGCTTTCACTTTGGCGGATTTTAAGCGCTGCGGGGTATATTCAGACATGGACATGGCGCCGCCGCCGCCCGTGCAGCAAT
>Ga0209536_100004272_pt1 | contig 22571 bp, 22 predicted proteins | sample DeeMarSeWOR28_12_FD_187461 | JGI IMG/M metagenome (GOLD analysis project Ga0209536, IMG submission 187461) | Marine sediment microbial communities from White Oak River estuary, North Carolina - WOR-2-8_12 (SPAdes) (version 2) | ecosystem: Environmental > Aquatic > Marine > Intertidal zone >... | reverse complement strand
CCTGCTTCTTCAAGCTCACCTCTTTTTTTCAGCTCCTCGTATAATGTGACCGTATCAATCGGCTCATCGGAATCGAACAATGACACCATGGCTTCAAAAATAATCTTGTGAGCCTTTACGTAGAAGCTTTCCGGCGTGAGCATTTCAAGTGCTTTAGGTACGGCTTCTTTCTCAATCATCATTGCACCTAAAACAGATGCTTCTATTTCGGGCACTGACGGGGGTTTAATATCTGAAGGTATTAGTTGATCAACCCCGTTACCATTATTTGATTTTTTTGTTCTTGCCATTGAGGTGAATATGCCTACTTTTTGAAACCTGCTCTCCGATAGGCAGGAAACCCCACTCGAAGGTGGGGCAAAATTTTAACAGATTTTAATTACAATCGGAAGTTCGCAATTGTTTTTTAAAGAGTCAAATGTTTATCCATTTTAAAATAATTTATGTCGATTTTCTATCACCAATCAACTAACCAACTCATCATACAACTTTCTAAATTTCTTCAAATCTTCCCAGCAATCTTTTTTCCAATGTGGGTTGCGCAATAGTGCGGCTGAATGATATGTAACCATGACTTTTGCATCTTCAAAATCAAATATTTTGCCGCGTAAATTTCCAAGAGATTCTCGCTTCTTTAGTAATCCTTTTGCTGCGGTTAAGCCCAGACATAAAATTAGCTTCGGTTTTATTAACTCAAGCTGCTTCTTAAGATATGGCATGCAGGTTTCCATTTCATCGGGCAATGGTGTTCGATTACCAGGTGGACGGCATTTTACCACGTTCCCTATAAAGACTTCTTCCCTTTCAAAGTTTATTGCTTTCAGCATATCAGTTAAAAGTTTTCCTGCTCTTCCCACAAATGGCAAACCCTGTTTGTCCTCTTCAGCTCCAGGACCTTCGCCAATGACCAGTACATCAGCATTTGGATTGCCTGTTCCGAATACAAATTTATTTCTGTTCTGATGCAGTCGGCAGTTAGTACAATCACAAATTAATTTTTCCAGTTCCTGAAGCGAAGATGCTTTTTCCCATTCCTCTTTCTCTGCAGGAAACAATTCCGGCTGTTCTATCTTTGTTACCGCTTTTTTAATGCTACTGCTCCTTTCAATTTTAGCGAGGAATAACTCATCACCAAAAATTTCTTTCTGAGTAGTTAATGCGTTTTGAATCTTCTTTTTTATTTTTTCTTCCATTTGGAAACAGGAGTGTCAAATGATGAAATTTCTATTTTTAATTTACCTATAAATAAACCCAATTTCTTTGAGAAATTGGGTTTGTGATAATTGTAAATATATCATAACCTGAAGGTAAACACTAAAATCAATTTTATCTATAATATCTTTTTTACTTCAGATAAGATTTTATTTGCCACCTGAAATTTTGATTGCACGGGAATTTTTATTTTTCCCCCGTCTTTTTTAAAAATTGTAACCCTGTTAGTATTGACTTCAAAACCGCTCTCTTTACTTACAGAATTCAGGATGATCATATCCAGACTTTTTCCAGCAAGCTTTTTCTTAGCATTATTTTCCTCGTTGTCAGTTTCCAGTGCGAACCCTATCCGCTTAGTTTGAGATGACTTTATTGAGGAAAGAATGTCAGGATTCAGAGAAAGCTTTATTCCCGTAAAACTGCTGAGTTTTTTTAATTTGTTCGATGCTTTTACCGCAGGTCGAAAATCAGAAACGGCTGCTGCCATAATCAGGGCATCGTATTCCTTCACCAGGGAATTTATTTTTCTTTCCATCTGTATCGCCGAGCGAATTTTAATTAAATTTATTTCGGGATATAGAAATTCTGATGAAGGTCCTGATACAACCGTTACATCGGCACCGCGCAGAAAAGCGGCTTTAGCAATTGCGTATCCCATTTTCCCGGATGAGCGATTGCCGATAAAACGAACGGTATCAATGTCTTCATAAGTTGGTCCTGCAGATACAAGAATTTTTTTTCCGATCAGATCTTTAGAAAATCCAGAAAGTATCAACTCAATCGAATCAAGAATCTTATTATTATCCGCTAACCTTCCCTCCCCCTCTAAACCGCTTGCAAGTTCGCCGGTTTCAGGGTAAATAATATAGTGTCCTAACTTTTCAATCTTTTCAAGGTTCTCTTTATTGACAGGATTGTTGTACATATCAACATCCGCGGCAGGAGCAATTACCAAAGGGCATCGTAGAGCTGTAACCAGGGTAGTCAATGCATTATCTGCAAAACCATGAGCAATTTTTGCAATGGTATTAATCGTTGCAGGAGCCAAAAGCATTATATCAGCCCATCGGGCATAATCAATATGCCAGGTGTTTAAGCTTGTTCCCTTTGATTGGTTTTCAGGAAAATTGGAAACCACCACTTGATTTCCGGAAAGTGTTGCAAGAGTAAGTGGTGTTATAAATTCAACTGCTGATGGAGTAAGAACTACTTTTACCTCGGCACCTTTTTTCTTCAGCTCGCGTATAATCAAGCAAGATTTATAGGCAGCGATGCAGCCTGTTATGCCAAGCAAGATTTTTTTCCCGGATAAGATATCCTTCTTCATCCGCATACCAGAAGTTTTATTAACAGAAAAATAAATCCGGCATGAGCCGGATTCTATAATACATTTTAATTACAATGAATTAAGCTACTCTTTAAATTCGTATTCCAGATCGCCATCCAGGAATTCATGTAAAGACTGAATATGTGGTTTTTCACGCTTTTCCAAATCCAGTGCAATTTTTAGCTGAGCCGGATTATCTACATCTTCACTTTCATCATCGGTCGTACTTTCGGGTATTGTGCTAAGCAAAGCATTAAACTCAATTTTGTTTTCACTGTTCAACTGGCGGGCTCTTTTGGAACATACAATTATCGCCTTATAAACATTGCCTGCTTTTTCTTCTATTGCTCTTAAATCAACGGGATTTATTGCCATTAAGTTTTATCTCCTTTTAATATTTTTTTTACTAAATCTGATGTTTCAATTACTGCATTTTCGAGATTTTCATTTACAATAATATAATCAAACTTGTTCTTCAGACTCAATTCCATTTTAGCTCTATCTGTTCTTTTTTTAAAATCTTCATTACTTTCAGTTTTGCGGTCCCTAAGTCTTTTTACAAGTTCATCATAACTCGGGGGCGAAATATAAATTAAATGCGCAAAAGGATAAAGTTTTTTTATAGAAAGTGCTCCTTTTACATCAACTTCGAGTAAAATTGTATTGCCTGAGTTAATAGTTTCATCTATTACGCTTTTGAAAGTGCCATAATAGTAATCATAAAATTTTTCCCACTCAATGAACTCATCCTTTTCAATTTTTTCCTTAAACTCCTTTTCACTTAAAAAATTATATTCAACTCCCTCTTTCTCAGTGTCTCTTTTAGGTCGTGTTGTTGCAGAGATGGAAAAAACCAGTTCCGGAAACATGGCAAGTATTCTTTTTACGATAGTTGTTTTTCCAGCACCACTGGGGGCAGCTACGGCAATAATTTCTCCCTTCATCGTTCCCAAATATTATTCAATGTTTTGAATTTGTTCCCTGATCTTCTCTACTTCCTCTTTTATATGAACTGCTTTATGAATAATAACAGTTGATACAGATTTCGATGATATTGTATTTGCTTCCCTGTTTATCTCCTGGCAAAGAAAATTTAATTTTCTGCCCGGTTCTTGTTCGTTTTTTAAAGTGGTTTTAAAAAAGTTTAAATGGCTTTTTAACCTGACACATTCTTCGGTAATATCGGCTCTGTCTGCAAGCAGAGCTAATTCAAGGTTCAATCTTTCTCTATCAATCTCTGCACTGCTAATAAGTTCGGATGCTCTTTTCTGAAGATTGATAAAATAATCCTTTATGCTTTTCCTAAACTCTTTTTCAATTGATGCAATACTCTTTTCAATATTAGTTGCTCGAAGCATTATATCTTTCGATAATACAGCTCCTTCATTTTTTTTCATCCGATTTAAATCAACGAGCGCCTTGTTTAAAGCACTTTTAATAATCGAAAAATCGGTTGTACCTATTTTTGCTTCTTCCGAAGCAAAAATATCTTTATTGACTAAAATGTCTTCCAGTTTAATACTGTCTTTAATTTTAGCAGCAGATTTAATTTTATTAAGCAGTGCAATGTGGTTTTTCAGCTTAGTTGGATCAATTGAAATAAGTCCGTTTTCCTGGCCATTTCTTTTCAGAGTAATTACTGCGTTTATTTTTCCACGTTTTATTTTGGATTTAATTATCTCTCTTAACTCATAATCAAATGCAGTCAGGGCAGACGGAAGTTTCAAGTAAACTTCAAAAAACCTGCTGTTTACACTTTTTATTTCAACTTCAGTTGCAAATTTTTTATTACCGGCTAAACCTTTGCCGTAGCCGGTCATACTATAAATCATATTAATCTTTTAAAAAAGAGTGCAAAAAATAGTTAATTAATAAACGCATTCAAAAATAAAATATTCCTGGAATTATTTAGAACGCTTCACCAATTCCAAAATGGAATACTAGAGTTTTAAAAACTGCTTTATCGAAAATAAATTTTTTGTCACTAGGATCGTAAAATTTAAATCCAAAGTCTATTCTGAAAGGAGCAATTGGTGAATAATATCTCAGTCCTGTTCCGACTGCCACTGCAATTTCATCAAACCTTACATCATTTAAATCATTCCATGTATTTCCATAATCAGCAAACAACGCAAATCCAAATTGTTCTTCAAATTTTCTTCTGTATTCAAAACTACCTTCCAGCAGAAAAATTCCACCTCGTATCCTGTACTGTTCATTAATTGTACGCGGGAAAAGATCATCAACCTGATTTGTGGGAATTAAATCTCTTGCTTTCCATCCTCTAACCGAGTTACTGCCGCCGGCAAAGAAGGTTTGGTTTGGTGATACGAGTGCAGGATCGCCGCTAAGCATTTGAATATATCCGGATTTAGCTTTAATTCCTAAAACTGTATTATTATCCCGCGAAATTGAATGATAAGAGCCGTACGTCAGTTGCAGCTTTAAATAGTAACCCAGGGAGTCGACATTAATTAAACTCTGTGTGGGTCCCAAATTTTTTACATCCCATTTAACATCTGCGGAAGAAATTTCTGTTATCAGCGAAAGCGTCCTGCCAGATGTAGGGAAAAAGATATCATTTGTTGTCGTGGATCCGATTTCCGTTCCCAGTGAAAATGTTAAAGTTCTGGGGCTTATGGACAATGTATCACCCTCAAAAGTGAATTCCGGAACATCATAAGTTAGTCTTTCAAATCTTAAATACGGATTTAACAGGTTTACAAAGGTATAACTTGGCATATCTACCGTTGCAGTAAAAACTGCACCAAAATTTTGATAATCGACCTGGGTTATTTTATAGGACTTTAAAAAACCCTCCAGCCTTCCAGCTATTCTTCTGTTAAAAAGAAAAGGTTGTTCAATAATTGTTGAAAGATCTACTTCAGATTGGAAGGTTTCTTTAAACTGTCCGGAACCGAATTTTAAATTTGTTACATCTCTTACTCTAAATCTTAATCGAATTGTTAGTTTACGGGCATCTCCAAAAAAGTTTTTACGCACGTAACTTGCACCAACACCCAGATTGAATGTGCTCAATTCATTATCTGCAAAAACTTCCGGTGAAAGTTCATTTAACGATCCGACATTTCCTTTAATTAATAAAGGAACCTTAGAGCCTGAAGTATCTTCCTCAACCGGCCTGAGATTTATAGTATTGAATAATCCCGTTCTTGCAAGTCGGACTCTGCTTTTGAAGAGCTCATCTTCTCTATAAGTATCGCCAGGATTAATATTTGACAGATATTTTATCAGTTCATCACTAACGTATGTTTCACCTTCACCGTTCTTTTCAATTCTTATTTCACTGTATTCGTACCATTTACCTAAAGTGAAATAGGAGGTCATGTCGACCTTATTTTTTATCGTATCAATCTTTATAGCAGTGCTATCGTATTCTGATAGCATATAACCGATGTTCCTTAAATAATTTATTATGCTTTCATTACTCGTCTGAACAAAATCCTGTGAAAATTTTGAGCTGGACGAATACTGTAAATATTGTTTTATTTGTGACCAGTTAAAATCATTTAACCGTTCAAGTCCAATAGCTTTAGCATTACCAAAAGTAAACATATCATTTTCATTAACTATAAATTCAAGCTCCACACTCTTTCCTGAAGTATCGATTTCAAAATGATGCTGAATGTCCGTTTCAAAGAATCCATTAACAGCGTAAAATGATTTAAGCGAAATAATATCTATCAAAACAGAAGATGAATCGAAGTAGTTGGGTGGAGAACCCAGAAAGGTTAAAGAATTCAGAAATCTCCAAAACCACCAAGGATTTTCTTCACTTTGCAGGACTGATTTTAACTCAGAGTCCGAAAAGGAATTATTACCTGTAAAGCTGATTGAGGAGAGTTCATATAACGGTGCCTGCTGAGCTTTTGCATTCTGATTTACAAAGCAGAGGATAATAACTAACAATGTCAAAAATCGAAGAATAACCATCATCAGAATTTTCATAATCTATGAGAGGGTAAAAAATCTTTGTGGTAGATTTTTCAACTTTATAGTGCTCTCTCAATTAATCTCAGGTTGGGATAGTCCTTCCTAAAATAACTAACAAAAAAATTTTTAATCATCGCATTATCAATATTTTCAGATAAATCCAGGGAAACTCTCCCACTGGAGATTACTGATAAATGTGCCGAATAAGTTCTTAGTTTTTTCAAATCAATTATATGAGAATATACTTCCCCTCCGGCATTGCCTAAAAAATAATTTTTAGAATTGTAATAGATCAGTTCGGTATCGATATCAGAAAATTTAATTTTATCTACAAGGCATTGTATAAAAGATCCTTCTAATAGAGTAGTTGAATATTTTAATTTAAATTCACCATCATTCCAGCTAATAAGATAAAATTTTATTCCCCAGTTGTTTTCATCATTAATTTCTACTCCTGCAACAATGGATTTAATCGAATCAGATTCAAAATACCCGGCACTGGTAAATGAAATGTTTTCACCAATTAAATCTTTAGCAGTTTTCAAAACAAGCTGCGGATTATCAAAAAGTTGATGTGGCGGTGGTTCGTCGGATTTTTTGCATCCGGCAAGAATGAAAAGTAAAGCTAAGCAAGCATAAAAGACTAATAATTTATTTGATAACAACCCTGGTACCTACTTTTATAATTGAATAAATTTCGTCTATATCCTCATCGCTTAAAGCAATGGAGCCGTTTGTCCAGTTAAAAACGAACGGCAGATTTTTAATTATAAAATTGAATTTGCCAATACCGTGAATACCTAAATTTCCGCCTAAAATTCTGTTTTTGTCAATGCAACCTTCGTAATAAAATTGAAATTTTATCTCATTATATTCTTTTTGAGAAATCCAACCCTTTCTTAAAGCACTTGCCGCATCATCAAGGTTAGGATAATTTATTTGTAAAAATTTATGATATTTATGCGATGTATCAATGCGACAGATTTGGTATTCACCCACAGGAGTAGAGTTATCATTTGCCCTGGTTTTGGGAGCATTGATTGACTTTCCAAAATTAGCCCTGTACTCCTTTATCAGAACGCTATCTTCGTACAAACCTAGAGTATAATTTTTCCTGTCGATTAGCAAGTTCGGATTTTTTAATTGCGAAAAACCCTTTTGAAACATTGCATCAGAAATAGGTACTGAACGAACCTCACTTAAAATAAATCCGTATAAAAGTGCACCGAATATAAACAACAGAATTGCACCCGTCAGGTAGAGGATATTCCTGGCAATACCTACATTTATAAAGTCGGAAACCTCTATAGGACCAAGTTTTTTCCCTTTTAGTTTTTCAAATATTTTTAATTTTGCCAAGTATGACCCGGAGAATCTTTAATTTTAACATCACAAAATTTAATTAAAAATCGCTTAAGTTTTAATTTAATTGTTTTTTCATAATATCTGGTGGAAATGCGCATAAAATTACTCTTTACTCTGCTTGGCTTTTTGATGATAAATTTCCTGACCCTGGCACAAATAACCGTTAATGCAGTGGGTGATATTATGTTAGGCTCAGTAACACCTAAAACCGTTTTGCCTCCAGATAACGGAAACGAATTTGTTGAATCAATTAGTCAGTACTTAAGTGGCGCAGATATTGTTTTTGGAAATTTGGAGGGCTCTTTAATCACCGATGAATTAAAACCGCAGAAATGTAAAGAAGTATCTCGAAAAGCCGGTCGCTGTTATGAATTTGGAATGCCGGAAATATTAGCCGGTTCACTGCAAAAACTTGGTTTTACTATATTGAACATGGATAACAACCATTCCGAAGATTACGGCATGGAGGGTTATACGTTTACACAACAAAAGCTTGATGAAATGGGAATTAAGTTTGCACCAAAACAAGGCTTTGCAAGTCTCACATTAAAAGAAAAAAAACTAGTAGTAGTTGCTTTTGGATATTCGGGTAACTCTTACAGCATATCTAACCTTGAAGAAACAACAAATATTATTTCATCTTTTAAAAAAGATTTTGATCTTATAATTGTATCGTTCCATGGCGGTGCAGAAGGCAGAAGTGCTTTAAATATAAATAATGAAACCGAGTTCTTTTTAGGTGAAGACCGGGGAAATGTAATTGCATTTGCACACACAGCAATTGATGCGGGTGCTGATTTAGTTATCGGGCACGGTCCTCATGTTCTGCGTGCAATTGAAATATATAAAAATAAATTAATTGCCTACTCGATGGGAAACTTTTTAACTTACGGAAATATGAACATAAGCGGAGTAACTGGAGTTACTTCAATTCTTAAAGCAGAACTTGATGAAAATACCGGAAATTTTTTAAGAGGGAGGATTGTTCCCGTTGTACAGGTAGATAGGGGAATTCCTGTTTATGATGAGACTTTTGAGGCAGTTGATTTGATTTCAAAATTAACAAAACAGGATTTTCCCAAATCCAAAATTATTTTTCATCCCAAAGGATACTTTTTCGATTTATTTGTAAAAACTCCTGAACCAAGATCAAGTTTTGAATGGTCATTAATGAAATCGCATCAAATAAATCCTAAGAAAAGGAACAGGCGAGTAGAAGCAACGAAGACATATGAAATAAAAAAACCCGGCATTAAGTAGCCGGGTTTATTAAAAGTAAAATTTATGTGGGATTAAACTTCCATTATCTCGGTTTCTTTATGTTTTAAAATGTCATCAATCAGCTTAGTATGTTCATCGGTTAATTTTTGTACATCATCTTCGGCATCTTTTAATTGATCTTCGGACATTTTTTTATCTTTTTCTTCCTTCTTTAAATGATCATTCGTATCTCTTCTAATATTTCTAATGGCTATTTTTGCTTCTTCACCAAATTTTTTTATCAGCTTAACCAACTCTTTTCTTCGCTCTTCATTTAAGGCAGGTATTGGAATTTTAAGATTAGTTCCATCGGAGATCGGATTTAAACCAATATTTGCTTCGAGAATTGCTTTTTCTATTACAGGCACCATCGGTTTCTCCCACGGTGTAATTGATAAAGTGTGAACATCGAGTACGGAAACGTTGCTAACCTGGTTAAGTGGGACATGGTTTCCATAGTACTCGACTCTAATGCTATCCAAAAGAGCCGTAGTAGCTTTACCAGTTCTAACTTTTGCAAGTTCATTCCGTAATGCTTCAATTGATTTATCCATTCGGGATTTTGCGTCTTTAATTAATTGGTGCATAATTACCTCTGCGGTTTGTTAAACTTTTTCTTCAGTTTTAACTTCTTTAGTAATTAAAGTTCCAATTTCTTCACCTTTGGCAAGCTTTAACAAATTATCCGGCACACCCATGTTAAATACAATCATCGGCAAATTATTTTCCTGGCAAAGGCTAACTGCCGTTAAATCCATTATTCTTAAATTCTTTTTTAAAACATCAAGATAAGTGATATTATCGAACCTGAAAGCCTTAGAATTTTTTTCAGGATCACTGTCGAACACACCGTCAACACGTGTACCTTTTACAATTACATCTGCACCAATTTCTACAGCACGCAGTGAAGCAGCAGTATCGGTGCTAAAGTACGGATGTCCCGTACCTGCGCCAAAAATAACAATTCTCTTTTTTTCAAGATGTCGTATAGCTCTTCTTCTAATATAGGGCTCGGCAATGGCCTCCATACTTATTGCGCTCATTAACCGTGTAATGATTCCTTTCTTCTCAATTGCATTCTGAAGCGCGAGGGAATTAATCATTGTTGCAAGCATTCCCATCTGATCGCCGGTTGCCCGGTCTATTCCCTGCGAGCTCGCACTGAGTCCCCTGTAAATATTTCCACCTCCGATCACTATACCGAGCTCAACACCTGAATCACGAGTTTTATGAATCTCTTCTGCTAAATATTCAAGAACGTTATTATCAATACCAAATCCCTGGGAACCCATTAAGGATTCACCGCTTAATTTTAGTAATACACGGTTGTATTTTAATTTCATCTCTTCTTTTTAAATCTGAATATTTAAATATAAAAAAAGGTCTTAATAATATTAAGACCTTCAAGTAAAATTACTTATTTTCATCTCCAAGATGGAAACGATGAAACAGTGAAATTTTAACTAATGAGTTATGTTTTGAATTAAACTCCTTTAGTAATTCACCAACTGTTTTAGAGTTATCTTTTATAAAAGCCTGCTCAATCAATACATTTTCCTGATAGAATTTATTCAATCTGCCCTGGGCAATTTTTTCCAGAATATTTTCCGGTTTGCCCTCCTTACGAGCAAGTTCTTTATAAATATCCATTTCCCTTTCAACTGTATCCTTCGGAACTTCTTCTCTTTTAACACAAATTGGATTCATAGCTGCAATCTGCATGGCAACATCTTTTGCAAGAGTTGAAAGTTCATCTGTTCCATCACCTACTTCACTGAATTTTACTAGCACGCCCAGTTTGGAGCCCGGATGAATGTAATCTTCAAGCATTCCGCCTGAATCATTTTCATTTGCAAAACGTGATATTTCAATTTTCTCGCCGACTTTTCCGAGCACTTCATCTAATTTGGATTTAGTGCTTGCACTGTCGTTCAGCAATTCTTCTACAGATGCAGGTTTTTTAATGTAAACTTCATCGAGCACTACCTGAGCGAAGCTTACAAAGTCTTCACTCTTGGCAACAAAATCCGTTTCACAATTAACTTCAACTATTGCAGCTGATTTTTTATCATCTGCAACCTTAGTTAAAATTAAACCCTCGTTCGCACTTTTCTCAGCTCTTTTGGCTGCAACCGCAGCACCTTTTTTTCTTAAAATCTCAATTGCTTTTTGCATATCACCGTTAGCTTCAACAAGTGCCTTTTTACAATCCATCATTCCTGCACCGGTTTTCTTTCTCAATTCATTAACCTGCGCGGCTGTTACTGACATAATACGTACTCCCTTTTTATCTACTAATTTTCAGATTTTGTTTTGTCACTATCAGCTTCCTCTTTTCCTTCCACAACTTCCTCAACTTTTACTTTTTTCTTCAAATGTTTTTTGTCTGCTTTAAACTTCTCATCGGTTTTTTGCTCTTCTTCTTTTTCCTTTTCTCTTTCTTTCTTTACTCTTTCTCTCTCCGCAGATTCTTCCGCTTTTCTTTCTTTAAATTGAGCGTGCCCCTCTAAAACCGAATCAGCAATTTGTTTCACAATAAGCTCAATTGTTTTAACTGCGTCATCGTTTGCAGGGACCAAATAGTCTATTTCATCAGGATCACAATTTGTATCCACAATAGCGAATACTGGAATGTTCAATCGCTTAGCTTCTTTTACAGCTATATCTTCTTTTTTAATATCAACCACAAATATTGCACCCGGAAGCTTTGTCATTGATTCAACACCTTCCAGGACTTTTTTAAGCTTATCTCTTTCTCGGGATAGATGAAGCCTTTCCTTTTTAGTTATTTTATCAAACGTTCCGTCACCTTCCTGCTTTTCAATATTTTGTAGCCTTTTTACACTTTTTCTGATAGTGGAAAAGTTAGTCAGCATTCCACCTAACCATCTTTCACTCACCCAATTCATCTCGCATCGTTTGGCTTCCGACTCGATAACACCTTTAGCCTGTTTTTTTGTTCCGACAAAAAGAAACGATTTACCCTCAGCAATAAGCTTAGCGGTTTCTTCTTTGGCCTGCTGCAGGTATATGAGTGTTTTTTTAAGATCAATTATATGAATACCGTTCTTTTCCATGAATATGAACGGTTTCATTTTTGGATTCCAACGGCGAGTTAGATGTCCGAAGTGTGCCCCAGCTTCTATAAGCTGAGTTAATTCGATATTGCTCATTTAATGCTCCTGTTTTTACCTGCCTACCTTCAGGCAAGTCTTCTACACCCGTCCTCTTTACCTTCCATCCCGATTATTCGGGACACAGGTGGTAAATCGGGGTGTATGAATGATTATTAAATTATCTCTTAGAAAATTGAAATCTTTTTCTTGCTTTTGGTCTGCCGTATTTTTTTCGTTCAACCATTCGCGGATCCCTTGTAAGCAAACCTTCGTTCTTTAATGCGGGTCTGAAATCCGGATTTAAATCAATCAGGGCTCTTGAAATTCCAAGTCTTATAGCCTGTGCCTGACCAGTAAATCCACCGCCCCGGACATTAATTAGAACGTCATACTTACCGAGTGTCTCTGTAATTTCTAACGGTTTAGCAATGTCGTTTCTGTTAACCAAAAGCGGAAATGCTTTTTCAAATTCTTTTTTATTTACAGTTATTTTACCGTTTCCGTTTCTTAAAATAACCCTGGCTACTGAAGTTTTTCTTCTTCCGATGTAAATCTTATCTATCATTTATTCTCCGATAAACTTAACGTTTCTGGTTTTTGTGCAGCGTGTGGATGATTTTCACCCGCATATACTTTTAAATTCGTTATTAATTTTCTTCCAAGCCTGTTTTTAGGCAGCATACCTTTTACAGCCTGATGAATAATAAATTCCGGTTTTTTTGCTCTCATTTTATCAAGAGATGTAATTTTTTGGCCCCCCGGGTAACCGCTGTGGCTGATATACTGTTTAAGTTGTTCTCTTCTACCTGTTACTTTAATTTTATCAGCATTAATTACTATAACATAATCACCCGTATCGGTATTCGGCGTAAAAATTGGTTTGTTCTTACCCCTGATTATGGTAGCAATCTTAGATGCTAACCTTCCGAGCACCTGGTCTTTTGCATCAACCAGATACCATTTTTTATCGGCATCCTCAGTCTTAATAAACTTCGTCATTTTTTCCTGTTTCAAAAATCCTCCAATACAAAAATCTTTTTTAGAAAGCTGAGAAAAATAATACCCTTAAGTTGAAAAGTCAAGAAAATGGGTTATCCTTCACTTTAATATAAATGCATATTTCAATCGTTTTTAAAGGATCAGCAATCCAAAGGACTTATTTTTGAACCAGGGGGCAAAATCTTTAATTTTGATCTCTTAATTTCAGAATTTATTAAAGGGACACAAAATAAATGAAAGTTCTCGTAACCGGTGGTTCCGGATTTTTGGGCATAAACCTGATCCGGTACCTTCACACAAAAAACTACCAAGTTGGATCACTGGATATAGTTGAATTCGATTATCCTGATATGAATGATAAGATTGAAATTTTAACCGGAGATATCAGAGACAGGGAAACAGTTGAAAAGGCAATGGAGGGTATTGATATAGTTGTACACTCGGCGGCTGCTCTGCCGCTTTACACTCCAGAAGAGATATTTTCTACTGATATTGATGGAACTAAAAACCTGCTTGAAGCAGCAAAAAAAAATAATGTCGACCGCTTTATTCATATTTCTTCAACGGCTGTTTACGGAATTCCGGATCATCACCCTCTTTATGAAGATGATAATCTGGATGGTGTCGGACCATACGGAAAGGCAAAGATTCAAGCTGAAGAAGAATGCTTAAAATATAGAGAAGATGGAATGACAGTTACTATCATTCGTCCAAAATCTTTTGTGGGTCCGGAAAGATTAGGTGTATTCGATCTGCTTTTCGATTGGGCAAAAGACGGACATGGTTTTCCCATGATAGGTAAAGGAAAGAACCGTTATCAGCTTTTGGACGTTGAGGATTTATGCGAGGCGATTTATTTGTGCTGCACGCTTGAGAAAGAAAAAGTAAATGATATTTTCAACATCGGTGCGAAAGAATATACAACAATGCGTGAAGACTACCAGGCTGTACTAGATTTCGCAGGATATGGAAAAAAGATTAAAGGACTGCCGGAAAAGCCGATTATTTTTACCTTAAAATTTCTTGAGGCTTTGAAAATTTCACCGCTTTATAAATGGGTTTACGAAACTGCTTCAAAAGATTCTTTTGTTTCGATCGAAAAGGCAGAAAAAAAGTTAGGCTTCAAACCGAAATACTCTAATAAAGATGCGCTTATCAGAAATTATAAATGGTATGTTGCCAATCATGAAAAATTTAAGGGCAAATCGGGTATTTCGCATAGGGTGCCGTGGAAGCAGGGAATATTAAGAGTGGCAAAAATTTTCTTTTAAAGTTAAAAAAATCATTTGTTATTGAATTCTTTATTAGAAGGGGTAATTATAAATTTATATTTCAGGATCCGAAGATTCTAATATTTAAATTATATTTATTATTTTATTAGCAAAAACAACGGAAACAAATGAAAAAGGAAACAATTCAGTTTGACAGGAACGCTTTCTCAGTTACAACATTACAAGAGCAAGATAGAGATAATAAATACTGGAAATCGAAAACACCCGAAGAAAGAATACTTGTTGTAGAATTTCTCAGACAATTATTATACGGTTATGATCCGACTACCGAAAGACTTCAGCGAGTTTTTGAATTTGCTGAATTCAAAACAAATTGAATATCTGCTAATCGGAGGCTGGGCAGTAGGCTATTATGGTTATCCCAGGGCTACCGGTGATATGGATATCTGGGTCTCAAGGAAAAAAGAAAATGCAGAAAAACTTATCAAGGCTTTTAAAGAGTTTGGATTCGATGTACCGGATCTTTCAATTGATTTGTTCACAAAAGAAAATCAGGTTACCCGAATGGGTGTTCCGCCGCTTCGCATTGAAGTACTAACAACTATTTCCGGAGTTACGTTTGACAATTGCTTTGCAAATCGTAAAGTGGCTATTGTAGATTATATTAAAATTAACTTGATCAGCTTGGAAGATTTGAAAAAAAATAAAGCCGCAGCCAATCGCTATAGAGATTTAGATGATCTTGAGAAATTATAATTTTTATTGTTAGTCAAATAGAAGGGTAAACAAAACATGGCTCAGAAAAAAGATTATTTAAAAGAAGTAGTTCGGCATATTGATATTAAACAGCACAATGTTGTTCCGCTTGTTGATGCAATGGAGCATATGGCTTTTTCTGCACGCGATTTAAACCGTGCTGCCAAAATCTATGATATGATGATTAAGGATACCAACTGCGGAATAATTCTAACTCTTGCCGGAAGTATTTTCAGTGCAGGCTTGAAAAAAGTAGTACACGATATGATCATGAATAATATGGTCGATGCCATAGTTTCTACAGGTGCTATAATTGTAGACCAGGATTTTTTTGAAGCACTCGGCTTCAAACACTACAAAGGGACAAAGTTTGTTGACGATAACGAACTTCGTGATTTACATATTGATAGAATTTACGATACTTATATCGATGAGGACGAATTAAGAATATGCGATGATACCTGTGCAAAAATTTTCAACAGCATGGAACCAAAGCCATATTCATCAAGAGAATTTTTATTAGAATTTGGAAAATATTTAGAACAGAACGGCGGACCAAAAGTAGATGATTCAGTCGTTTGGGCTGCTTATAAAAAGAATGTCCCGATTTTCGTACCTGCTTTTTCCGATTGTTCCGCAGGTTTCGGATTTGTTGTGCATCAAACGCAAAATCCTGACAAGCATGTTTCATTGGATTCTGCAAAAGATTTTTTAGAGCTAACAAAAATTAAACTGGCAAGTAAAGAAACCGGAATATTTATGATCGGCGGCGGAGTTCCAAAAAACTTTACCCAGGATATTGTTGTAGCGGCAGACATTCTGCAGGAAGATGCACCAATGCATAAATATGCAATTCAAATTACCGTTGCGGATGAAAGAGATGGAGCGCTCTCCGGTTCTACACTAAAAGAAGCAAGTTCGTGGGGAAAAGTAGAAACCACTTACGAGCAAATGGTTTATGCAGAAGCTACAATTGCTATGCCGTTAATTGCCGGGTATGCATATCATAAAGGAAACTGGAAAGAAAGAAAAGGAAAAGAATTTCAAAAGTTGTATTCAACCACAGAAACTTTTGCCTAAATAATAGCTGTCGTGGTAGGACCATGACAGCCTGAGAATTAAAGTCACACTTATTATCGATAAGTGTGACTTTTTTAATTAATCAAATAACTAATTGTATTTTGGCTAATAATGTTTGAAATTTGTTAATCAAATAATGTTGAGTTGAGGTAGATTATTGATATGAGAATAATTATTGCGGGAATGGGAGATGTAGGTTACCAGCTAGCCCGCGAGCTTTCCTATGAAGCTCACGATATAATTGCAATTGACCAGAACCAGCAAAGGCTTTCCTACACCGATTCTATGGCCGATATTTTAACTATAAACGGATCCGCTACATCTGTTGAAGTATTAAAAAGTGCTAAGATAGAAAAAGCCGATCTTTTCGTTGCAGTCACTTCTCTGGAAGAGGTAAACGTAACAAGTGCAATTCTGGCTAAAAAACTTGGCGCTAAAAAAACCATCGCAAGAATTTCTAATGCGGAATATTTAACACCTGAAACCTCACCAAACTTTACCGAGTTAGGCATAGATTTCATGATTTATCCTGAAGAAATGGCTGCCATGGAAGTAGTAAATCTGATTCACCGTACTTCTGCAACTGATGTGCTGGACTTTGAAAACGGCAAGCTTTCAGTGCTCGGAATCAGATTAGATAAGAATGCACCTGTGGTAAGAAAAAATCTGAAAGATGTTGCCCTCGAATTTCCAAACATCGAATTCAGAATTGTAGCACTCCACAGAAATTTCAGGACAATTATCCCAAAAGGAAATGACAGGTTTCTGGCAAATGACCAGGTTTTTATAATAACAAAACCGGGCGGACACGATACAATTCTTAAACTTGCGGGAAAAGAAAATATTGCATTTGAAAATGTTATGATTCTCGGCGGTGGTAAGATTGGGAAAAGAGTCGCAAAATTGTTGGAAAATGATATGAAGGTAAAATTAATTGAATCGGATGAAGAGAAAAGTGCCGAACTAGCGGGTGATCTATCAAATACACTTGTAATCCGGGGTGATGGAAGGGATATTGATTTACTTGCCCAGGAAGGTATAATTGATGTTGATGCCTATGTTGCCGTAACCGAAGATGCAGAAACTAATATCATTTCCTGCCTGATGGCAAAACATCTTGGTGTTAAAAAAGCAATAGCTCTGGTTGATAAAGTTGATTATATACCATTAACTCAAACCATTGGACTTGACTCACTCATTAATAAAAAATTAATCGCCGCCAATAATATTTCAAGATTTATCCGTAAGGGTGAAGTCGTTGCCCTTGCTTCAATTGAAGGAATAGATGCAGATGTTTTAGAATACGTTGCAGGACCAAATTCGCCTATTACAAAAAAACCCATAAAAGATTTAGATTTTCCTAAGGAAGCAATCATTGGAGGTATTGTAAAAGGAGAGAAAAGCTTTATAGCTGTCGGCGATACGGAAATAGCTGCCGGTGATAAGGTTGTTGTTTTCAGCTTACCTGGCGGAATGAAAAAAATTGAGAAGTTTTTTAAATAAAAGATGAATTTCAAGCTCATCGCCAGGATTATAGGCTTCCTCTTAATTCTCATCGGTCTCTTCATGCTTACCGGAATTCCATTCTCAATTTATTATCAAAGCAATGATATACCGGCATTACTCATATCTGGATTGGGAACAGCACTTATTGGCTCTCTTTTATGGTTTGCTATTAAAACCGAATCACATGAAGAGATCAGCAAAAGAGATGGATATTTTATTGTAACACTTGGCTGGATTGCCTGTTCACTATTTGGCACACTTCCTTTTTTGATCCACGGTTCTATCCCAAATTTGACTGATGCATTTTTCGAAACCATGTCTGGTTTCACGACTACCGGCTCAACAATTCTATCTGATATTGAGAGTATACCTTACGGACTTTTATTCTGGCGAAGTATGACTCACTGGATTGGAGGGATGGGAATTATATTATTGTCTCTTGCTATACTCCCGATTCTCGGAATAGGTGGAATGCAGTTATTTCAGGCAGAGGTAGCCGGACCAAGCAAAGAGAAAATACATCCAAGAGTAACTGAGACAGCTAAACGTCTTTGGGCAATTTATGTTTTACTGACCGGTCTGCAGGTAATTTTTCTTCTATTCGGCGGGATGAATCTTTTTGATGCTCTTTGTCATTCATTTGGTACCCTGGCAACAGGAGGTTTCTCCACGAAAAATGCGAGTGTTGCATTTTATAATTCACCATTCATCGAATATGTAATTATAATTTTTATGTTTCTGGCAGGAACTAATTTTACTCTGCATTATATTGCTATCAAAGGGAAGCCATTCAACTACTTTAAAGACAGCGAATTCCGGTTCTATGTGGTGTTTATTTTTTTTATAGTTGGTGCTACTACGCTCTATCTTGATATACACAATCAGCAAAGCATTGAAACATCTTTCAGGGACTCTGCATTCAGTATAATTTCAATTCTAAGTTCTACAGGATTTACCACCGTGAACTATGAATCCTGGGCAAAGTTTTTTCCTCACGTGTTTATTGTTCTTCTTTTAATGGGTGCCTGCGCAGGGTCTACTAGTGGCGGGGTAAAAATAATTCGTTATGAAATACTGATTAAAAACAGTTTGCTTGAGCTGAAAAAATTGATACACCCCCAGGCAGTAATTCCCGTCAGGCATAACAGAAAGGCTGTTTCCAGCGAAATAATTTCCAAGATAGCTGCCTTTGTGATGCTGTATCTTATGATTTTTATAATATGCTCAATACTACTGACAATTGTCGGTCTGGACATTACATCATCGACAGGCGCCGTTGCCGCCTGCCTTGCAAACATTGGTCCCGGATTAGGAACAACAGGTCCGGCTACAAATTATAGTTCTGTACCTGCAATTGGTAAATGGATACTTAGTATTGCGATGCTTTTAGGAAGACTTGAACTGTTTACGGTACTAATTCTTTTCTCTCCATCTTTTTGGAGGAAGTAATCTGATATTATTTATATTGAAATTGTTCCAACAATCCTTTTTTTTATATAAATGAATTACAGAGTTATTCTCAATATTATTGGTTTTCTCCTGATTCTCAACGGATTTTGTATAATGCTGGGAATTGGATTTTCCATTTACTACGATACAGATGACATTTCTGCTTTGTTGATTTCAGGAGTTGTAACTTCAATTATAGGCTTTATTATATGGTTTTTCACCAGGCAAAAAGAAACCCCTGATTTAGGAAAAAGAGAAGGTTATCTGATTGTTTCGCTTGGATGGATTTCAATGGCAATTTTCGGAGCTCTCCCGTTCATTATCTATGGTTCTATTTCAAATTACACCGATGCTTTCTTCGAAACAATGTCCGGCTTTACAACAACCGGGGCTACCATTTTGCAGGATATCGAAGCCTTGCCTCCGGGTCTCTTATTCTGGAGAAGTTTAACTCAATGGCTCGGTGGAATGGGAATAATCGTCTTATCCATTGCAATTCTTCCTTTACTCGGAATTGGAGGTATGCAGTTATTTGCCGCAGAGGTACCCGGAGTTACAAAGGATAAAATTCATCCTCGTGTAAAAGAAACTGCTAAACGTCTCTGGGGAATTTATGTCATCCTTACCGGAGCAGAAACACTATTGTTAATGATCGGGGGGCTAAATTTCTTTGATGCAATAAATCACGCTTTTACAACAATGGCAACAGGTGGTTTCTCTACCAAGAATGCCAGCATAGCACATTACACTTCACCTTTTGTACAGTATGTAATTGTAATTTTTATGTTTTTTGCTGGAACCAATTTTACCCTGCACTATTTAGCTTTGCATCGCAATTTTAGTTTTGTAAAAAACAACACCGAGTTTAAGTTTTATCTCGCTTTTATAGTTTCCGCAACTCTTTTTATACTTCTCGTGCATCTGCCAAAAGTTAATTTTCATTTGGAAGAATCGTTCAGGCAATCAATTTTTCATGTGGTTTCACTAACAACTACCACAGGCTACGTAGCATCGGATTATGAAAACTGGGCACCGTTTTCCAGGATGATATTTTTTGCACTTCTTTTTATTGGAGGATGCGCGGGCTCAACGGGCGGTGGAATAAAATTTGTACGGCATATATTACTTTTCAAAAACAGCGTGCTGGAATTAAAAAGATTGATTCACCCTCGTGCAATAATTCCTGTTCGATTTAACAAAAAACCGGTTGATGCTGAAATCATCTCCAACGTTCAGGCATTTTTTATATTTTATATAATGATTTTTATCCTGAGCTCAATTGTTCTTTCCTTATTTGGTTTGGATTTTATTACAGCCGCAGGTGCTGCTGCTACCTGTATCGGAAACGTCGGACCCGGAATAGGAGCTGTAGGACCTATAAACAACTTTGCCGATTTACCCGAATTGGTTAAGTGGATTTTAAGCCTGCTGATGCTGCTTGGCAGGCTGGAATTATTCACCATCCTGATAATCTTTTCACCATTCTACTGGAAATCTTGATCTAATCAGATCCTTCTATCTGGAACGCTATTTGACCGGGAAACTCAGGCTAAAATATATTATATTTGCCCGAAAGTTAGAGAAATTAAGATGACAGGTAAGGAAATTCTCAAAAAATATAAAGATCCGAAGAACTTTTTCAACAGGGATTTAAGCTGGGTTGAGTTCAATAGAAGAGTAATGGAAGAAGCTTTAAATCCAGAACTTCCTTTACTGGAAAAAATTAAGTTCATATCTATCTTTTTCTCAAATCTCGATGAGTTTTACATGATCCGTGTTTCGGGTTTGAAGGAACAGGTTGCAGCAAATATTTTAGAACCAACAATTGATGGGCTTACACCAACAGAACAAATCCAAAAGATTGAATCAGCGGTTAGACCGATGATAAAGCAATTAACTGATTGCTGGGCTGAAAATATAATTCCTGAACTGAAAAAGAATAATATTTTTATATATGAAATAGATGAATTGACAAACGAAGAAAGGGAAAAGTTAACAGAATATTTTAAAAAGGAAATTTATCCAATCCTGACACCGCTTGCTTTCGATCCCGGAAGACCATTTCCTTATATATCCAACCTAAGCCTAAGTCTTGCCGTACTCGTTCGAAATCCTAAGGGTGAAACACATTTTGCAAGGGTCAAGGTTCCCAGCACGCTTCAGAGATTATTACAGGTTGATGATATATTGAATCCTGACAGAAAGCCTCTTACCAACGGACTCTTTAATGCAAAATTTGTCTGGGTTGGTGATTTAATAAAATCAAATCTTAGTCTGCTGTTTCCGGGAATGGAGGTTGTCGAAGCACACCGTTTCCGGATTACCCGGGATACAGATATTGAGCTTCAGGAAGATGAAGCCGATGACCTGCTAAGAGTAATTGAAGAAAATATTCGACAGCGCAGATTCGGTCAGGTGGTTAGACTTGAAGTTGAAAATGCAATGCCTGACTATATGCTCGAAACACTAATGGAAAATCTTAGAATTTCTTCAAAAGATGTTCACATTGCCGAGGGACCAATTGGTCTGAGCGATATCATGGCTTTATACAAACTTCCTGTTCACCAGTTAAAAGATAAACCTTTTTATCCGGTTCTTCCGAAAACATTTGAAAGTGATGAAGACATTTTTACAATCATCAGACAGAAAGATATTTTACTTCATCATCCTTATCATTCATTTACTCCTGTTATTGAATTCATTAAACAGTCAGCACGTGATCCGGATGTACTGGCAATAAAACAAACTCTATACAGAGTGGGAGCTGATTCTCCAATTGTAAAAGCACTAATTGAAGCTGCTGAGAGGGGTAAGCAGGTTGCGGTTCTGGTAGAATTAAAAGCCCGCTTCGACGAAGAGAATAATATTTTCTGGGCAAGAGAATTGGAAAAAGTCGGCGCACACGTAGTTTACGGTCTGGTAGGACTAAAAACGCATGCTAAAATGACCTTGGTAGTCCGTAAAGAATTTGAAGGGGTTAAAAGATACGTTCATCTTGCAACAGGTAATTATAATGCAATAACTGCAAAACTTTATACTGACATTGGTTTGTTCACCAGTGATGAAGATATCTGTGCAGATGTTTCGGATGTTTTTAATTATTTAACAGGATATTCGAAACAAAAAGAATATAAAAAACTCGTTGTATCGCCGATTAGCATGCGCGAAAAAATGTTAGATAAAATATTGAGGGAGATTGAAAATGTTAAAGCCGGTGGCGAAGGAAAAATAATCTGGAAAATGAATTCACTTGTTGATCCGGCTATTATAAGTGCTCTTTACGAAGCATCTAACTCGGGAGTAAAAATAGATTTG
>Ga0209536_100004271_pt1 | contig 22572 bp, 22 predicted proteins | sample DeeMarSeWOR28_12_FD_187461 | JGI IMG/M metagenome (GOLD analysis project Ga0209536, IMG submission 187461) | Marine sediment microbial communities from White Oak River estuary, North Carolina - WOR-2-8_12 (SPAdes) (version 2) | ecosystem: Environmental > Aquatic > Marine > Intertidal zone >... | reverse complement strand
AATCGGCTTGATCCCCTTCACGGAAAACCTCCCCAGCGGGAAGGCATATAAACCAGGAGACGTGATTCGTTCTCTGAGCGGTCTGACCATCGAGGTCATCAATACAGATGCTGAAGGGCGGATGGTTCTGGCCGATGCCCTCACCTATGGAGCCCGCTATGAGCCGCAGGCCATCATTGACCTCGCCACTCTTACCGGGGCATGCATAGTGGCGTTGGGGGAGGGTGTTGCCGGTCTAATGACAAATGATGATGAACTGCTGGCTCGCATACAGGATGCGGGCGAGAAGAGCGGCGAGAGGGTGTGGCAGCTACCCCTGTGGGACAGCTATTTAAAGCTTTTGAAAAGCGACGTCGCAGATCTCAAGAACGTTGACGGCCGCAAGGCGGGAGCCATTCTCGGTGGCATCTTTCTTAAGCAGTTCGTCCCTGATGGAATACCCTGGGCCCATTTGGACATTGCCGGCTGCGCCTGGGAAGAAAAGGATCGACCTCTAGTGCCCAAAGGCGCCACGGGTATGGGTGTGCACCTGCTCTTGCGTCTGCTCCAGGAGTGGGAGCCCTCAGCCAGGAGCACCGGCTGATTCTTGAGCCCCCGCTCCACTTCCGTGCAAGAGTTTCTGCAACTCATCTCCCAAAATGGTTTCCCTACTCTTTCATGATCTCCCTGAAGATTATCAGTTTCTGAACGTCCTGGGTTCCCTCTCCTAGAGACGATGCCCATGCGTCCATGGGATATTTGTGTACGGGGTGATCCTGCATTACCGACGCAGCGCCGAATAAGTCAGCGGACCAAGCCCCAACTTCTCGGGCTATTTCCACGGTCAAGTATTTGGCCATGGAGGCCTCCAGGCGGAAATCTTTGCCCTCGTCTTTGAACCAGGCCGCCTTCCATACCATGAGCCGAGCAGCGTCAATTCGGGTGAAGAATTCGGCGATTTCAAATGCCTTCGCCTGAAAGTCCAAAATCTTTCGGCCGAATATCTCACGCTTCTTGGCGCGATCCAACCCCATCTCAAATGCTCCCACCGCTGTCCCCAAGGTAAGTCCACTAAGGGGGATTCGGCTATGGGTAAAGGTCGCCAGGACTTGCTGTAGGCCTCTGCCGCGCTCACCGACAAGATTTTCCTTCGGGACGAAAACGTTGTCAAAACTTAGTCTTGTGAGGTCCGAAGGAATCCAGACTTGTTTGTTGAGCTTTTTCCTGGAGACACCCGTCGAAGAGAGGTCAACCAAGAACATGGATAGTCTGCGATTTCTGCTTGCCCCAGGGTCGGTAACCGCCGTGACCAGGGCCAGGTCACTGATAGCACCACTGGTGACATAGGCTTTGGCGCCTTTCAACACCCAGCCACCCTCAACATTCTCGGCTTGCATGGCAATACTGGCAACATCGCTCCCCGCCTTGTGTTCCGTGCTGCCAAGGCAAAGCAAGGTTGAACCGTTTAAAGCTGAAAGCAGAACCATCTGTTTCTGAGTTTCAGAGCCAAACAGAAAAAGAGGAGCGGCGCCCAGAGAAATCTGGACCAAAACTGCTACAGCAACCCCAGGGGAAACTTTGGCTAGGTTCTCGAAAAAAATCGCCTGTCTCAAGGCGGATTGTTCTATTATTCGGCCGTCTTCCTGACTGTATCCCAGCCAGCCGCTGTGGCCCATCCTTCCAAAAAACTCCCTCGGGATAGCCTTTTGCCTGTACCATTCGGCGAGATGAGGTGCCATGTGCGCTTGCAGAAAGGCTTTGAACTGCTCCAGGTCCTCAGCGAGCTTTGCGGTAATGGCAAAATCCATAACATCCTCCTAGCGGTCGCCGCGTCAGTAAATTCTCACCATTGTCATGTCGATAATGCAGCAATATAATTACCGGTGAGTTGTAAAGTTAGCGATAAACTCCATCTTTATGTTGCCAGGAATTTCTTTTCCGGATATTTTTCTCGGAGTTCACAGTGGTTATGGTGAAAGGGGTGATCGCATGAGCGAAGAGATGGAATGCATGTGCCAGCAATGCGGAATATCCATCTATCTTCCCGCGGATATAATATCCCTGGAAGATCCCGCCAACACCGAGGTGCGGCTATTGAGCGGCATCCATGCCTGTGAGAGCTGTGGGGGTCAGCTGGCTCTAGTCGGTAAAGTGGGGGACGAACCTCGCTATCGACTGGAGTAATTTGGTCTAAAGTGTTGTGGTTTGCCCTAATGTTGCAGCTTGGGGGAGTTTAGCCCCGCCGGCATTTCTTGGACTAAAAAAGTTCTTCTGGTACAGGTGGAAAATTTCCTCCTCTTCATCTTCCTGCAGGATCCTTACCGGCCTGACTCCCATGATGCACAGGTAGTTTGGAGATGTGCCGTAAAGGCGACATATCAACGGCCTGACCGGGTAGATGGAACACCCCCCTGCCTTTAGGTCTTCGTCCAGGTAGGGGCAGGTGTTGCCCTGAGCCTCTCCCTGGCGCATGGAGCGCTCCTTAAGAAACTCCTTGATGCGTTTATCCTCCACCCTGGTTCTGGAAGGCACCCCGAAATTCCTGCAGCACTCGTAGCATCTATCATTACAGGCAAAGTCTGGAATTAGCTCGTAGATATCCTTGATGTCCACGGCAGCCCTCTTGCGCTCTTTCGCTCGGGCAATTTGTTTCGTGCTTGGGATTTCGAATTTACGATAATCGGCTATTGAGTTCTAAGATCATACCAGTGACTACAAATACGTTAGCCAATGTTTGTATTCGGACTCGTTACCCCTGACCGCCTCGAAGAACGTGTCCTGGAGTTTCCTGGTGAGGGGCCCGGGCAATCCTTCACCAATGGTGCGCCGGTCCACCTCGCGAATGGGAGTAATTTCTGCAGCGGTCCCAGTGAAAAAGGCTTCATCCGCCACATAAAGGTCATCCCGGGAAAAGAGCTCCTCGCGCACGGCAAAACCGAGATCGCGTGCGATGGTGATCACGCAGTCCCGGGTGATCCCGGGGAGAATGGAGGTCAGCGGTGGGGTCCGGAGCACGCCTTTGCGAGCAATGAAAATGTTTTCTCCCGTCCCCTCACCCACATATCCCTCCGGGTCAAGCATAATTGCCTCATCGTAGCCGTCCCTGGTAACCTCAAGTTTGGCGAGGATAGAATTGACGTAATTGCCGCAGGTTTTGGTTTTGGTCATCATAATGTTGGGATAGTGTCGAGTATAGGATGAGACCTTGGCACGGATGCCCTTGGTTAGCCCCTCTTCACCCAGATAAGCGCCCCAAGGCCAGGTGATGATGGACACTCGTATGGGATTGTCCTGGGGGTGGAGCCCCATGGCGCCATGGCCAATGAAGGCAATGGGTCTAATGTATGCGGCCTTCTGTGCATTGACGCGCAGGGTGTCAAGAATCGCCTGGGTAATCTCTTCATGGCTGTAGGGAATTTTCATCAGCATGGAATGGGCGGAATCGAAGAAACGCTCAACGTGTTCCGGAAGGCGGAAAACCGCCGAGCGGCCATCCTCGCACTTATAGCAGCGGATGCCCTCGAAGACCCCAAGGCCGTAGTGGAGCGTGTGAGTGAGAATGTGGACCTTCGCATGATCCCAGTCCACGAACTTTCCATCCATCCAGATCTTTTTTGCCTTCTCCACCATGGTTCATCTCCTCTTTGTATGCGCTATGTCTTCTTTTCCTTGAGGGCTCTCAGTGCTTTCCTGTATGGCTTCCGTGCTATTCCCTTTTCAGTGATGATACCGTGCGTAAATCGGTTCGGGGTAACATCAAACGCCGGGTTCCAGGCGTCGACGCCGGGAGGGGCGATGGCGCGCCCCAGACTGTGAGTCACCTCTCTGGGGTCGCGTTCCTCGATGGGGATATCCTTTCCGGTGGCAACTGACAGATCCACTGTTGAGAGAGGGGCGGCAACGTAGAATGGAATCCCATTTTCCTTAGCCAAAACTGCCAAGGAATAGGTGCCGATCTTGTTGGCGACGTCACCATTGGCAGCGATGCGATCTGCACCCACCACAATGAGCTGAACCTTTCCCTGATTCATGAGATAGCCTGCCATGTTGTCGGTAATCAAGGTCACCGGGATATTGTCCTGCTGCAGTTCCCAGGCAGTGAGTCTACTGCCTTGCAGGAAAGGTCGGGTTTCATCGGCAAGCACCTGGATACGCTTTCCCGCTTCCCAGGCAGCACGCACAACCCCCAGGGCAGTGCCATAGCCGGCGGTGGCCAGAGCCCCGGCATTGCAATGGGTGAGCACAGTTGCCCCGTCCGTTACCACCTCCTGGCCGTGCCGACCAATCGCTTTATTGATGGCCTGGTCTTCGGCAAGAAGCTCATCAGCCTTTTGGTGGAGCAAATCTTTTAGTTCCTCCACAGAACCCTGCGGATGATCCGAAATCACTTGTTGCATGCGTTGTATGGCCCAGAAAAGGTTGCTGGCCGTGGGCCTGGCTTTACCCATCTGCTCGCAGATCCGCTGAAAGCGACGCTCAAAAGTCGCACGGTTTTGGGTTCTGATCCGGCGGGCGCCCAAGGCGAGTCCCATGGCTGCGGCTACCCCGATGGCAGGAGCACCGCGGATCACCATCTTACGGATGGCGTCGATGACCTGGGTGGGCGTCTTACACGTCACGAAGCTTTCTTTGAAGGGAAGCTTGCGCTGGTCGATCATGACCAGGTGATCGTCTTGCCAGGCAATTGTCGGTATCATGAAAGTTCTACTCCAGTTCGGAGAATTCTACAAAGCTGTGGTGGGTGAGATATAACTCTCAACGCAAGTAAGATGTGGATCGGTCCCGGGGACAAAAGGGTGGCAATCTCAGAAACCTCTGCCGTTGTATTCTGCTCAGTAGATTCTACTTTCTTAATTTATCCTTGAGCATGTCGTTGACTATTTTGGGATTGGCCTTGCCGCGGGTCTGTTTCATGATCTGACCGATGAAAAATCCCAGAAGTTTCTCTTTGCCGGCACGGAACTCTTCGATCTCATTAGGATGAGTTGCTAGCACGCTGTCAATAACCTCACCAATCTCACCTTCGTCGGTAACCTGCTTCAGCCCCTTTTCCTCGATAATGTCCTCGGGCGTTTTGCCAGTGGCATACATTTCCTCGAATACAGTCTTGGCTATTTTACCGCTGATCACGTCCTCTTCCACCATCTTGAGGAGATTGGCAAGGGCCTGCGGCGTCACCGGGCATTTATCTATTTCTCTGTCATCGCGCTTCAATTCCCGGAGCAGTTCCACCATGATCCAATTGCTTACCTTTTTGGGTTGAGGGAAGCGAGCCACACACGCCTCAAAATAGTCGGCCAGTTCCTTGCTGCCGGTGATTACAATTCCATCCTGCTCGGGCAACTCATACTCCTTCACGAACCTTGCTTTTTTGGCGTCCGGCAGTTCGGGCAACCCCTGACGGACCTTTTCTATCCACTCGTCTTCTATCAATACCGGAACCAGATCAGGGTCCGGGAAATACCGGTAATCATGGGCCTCTTCTTTGCCGCGCATCCCGTGGGTAACACCTTTGTCGCTGTCCCACAACCTTGTTTCCTGAACAAGGGTGCCACCCTGCTCAAGAATGGCTCGCTGCCTTTTGATTTCATATTCGAGGGCCCGCTGCACGAACCGGAAGGAGTTCATGTTTTTCAGTTCGGTCTTGACGCCCAAGCCCTCCGATCCCGTCGGTCGCAAGGAAATGTTGGCGTCGCAACGCAGGCTGCCCTCATCCATATTGCCATCGCAGATCTCCAGGTAACGGACGATATCCCGAAGTTTCTTCAAGTAGGTCGCTGCCTCCTCCGGCGTTCTGATATCGGGTTCACTGACAATTTCGACAAGGGGTACGCCAGTACGGTTGAAGTCAACGTAGCTGAGGGGTTGGCTCTCGTCATGAATCAGCTTACCGGCGTCTTCCTCGAGGTGAATTCGGGTGATACCGATTCTCATGCTCTTGCCATTGACTTCAATGTCCAACCAGCCATGCTGCGCCACGGGCAGTTCATACTGGGAGATTTGGTATCCTTTGGGCAGGTCGGGATAAAAATAGTTTTTCCGGGCGAACCGGCTGATACGGGCTATTTGGCAGTGAGTGGCCAGTGCGAGTCGAATGGTAAAGTCCACTACCTTGCGATTCAAAACCGGGAGTACGCCGGGCATGCCAAGGCAAACCGGACAGGTGTGGGTATTGGGTGGGGTGCCGAACTTTGTGGAGCAACCGCAAAAAATCTTGCTGTGGGTAAGTAGTTGGGCGTGAACCTCCAGACCAATCACCGCTTCGTATTCCATGTGTCTTCCTGCTGCTGGGCTGAATCGACTAAGCCTGTTTTCTATAACACCAACGGGGTGAAAGAGCAAGTTTTTAGCCGGTCCTGGAACTACCCTGGGATTAAGATGGTTGAGCCGATGGTTTTCCGACTTTGGAGATCGCGATGGGCCCGGGCAGCCTCAGCCAGAGGATACGTCTGTTTGACTTCGATTCTTACCACGCCTTTTTTCACCACCTCGAACAAGTCCTGGGCGTGAGCAAGCAAATCCTCCCGCCTAGCGGTGTAGGCCATCAGGCTCGGGCGGGTAAGGAATAACGACCCTTTGGCGGAAAGAATGGCAATATCCAACGGCGGGACTGAGCCGGAAGCTTGCCCAAAGCTGACCATCATGCCCATTGGCCGTAAGCAGTCGAGCGACTGCATAAAGGTTGACTGGCCAACGGAGTCATAAACCACGTCAACACCCCTATCCTGGGTAATCTCTTTAACTCGGGCAGCAAAATCTTCTTCCGTATACAAAATGGGATGATCACAACCATGAGCCCGAGCAATTTCAGCCTTGTCTGCTGAACCCGCTGTGCCGATCACCGTTGCGCCTAGATGCTTCGCCCATTGGCAGACGATCAAACCAACGCCGCCAGCAGCAGCGTGGATCAATATGCGGTCACCCGCTTTTACCTGATAACAGCCGCGCAAAAGGTATCGCGCCGTCATACCCTGGAGCATCATTGCTGCGCCCTGCGTGGTGGAGATGGATTCGGGCAGTTTCACGAGGCGATGGGCGGGGATGACTCGAACTTCCGCGTATGCGCCTGGAGGCAGGCCAGCATAGGCGACGCGGTCTCCAATCGCCACTTCGCTCACGCCCTCGCCAACGGCCTCCACAATACCTGCGCCTTCCATCCCTGGGATTGCAGGGTGGGAGGGCAGGGGATACAGGCCAGTGCGGTTATAAACATCAATGTAATTCAGCCCGACAGCTTCATGACGAAGCAGGGCTTCACCCGGTTTCGGCCGCCCCGGGTCATACTCCTCCCAGCGCAAAACCTCAGGACCGCCTGTTTCGTGTATTCTAATCGCCTTTGCCATGTGAATTACCTCCTGTTGAACCATTGTACGAATGGAACCTCCCCGCACCCTTGGTGCCGCCCATTGGCAGCCGGAAAGAGGGCGCATACAGATACGATCAGGTTCGCAACTTTATCGGGTGTTGTCGGAACTTTCTCTGGCATCTTAAGCACTCACCGCGCCTGTGTCAAAACCGGTGGACAGGTCCATCGGAATTTTCCCAGAACGGGTTGCGCTGCCAGCCAAGGTAGCTTGGGAGTCGGCTGCGCTGGCCGAAATGAGCATTAGAGCGCAGTGGAAGAATGTCAACTCCTCTCCGGCATGTCCTGACAAAACTTTCCTTTGAATCAAGCGGAAATTATAATCTAAGAACTTCTCCGATGCGCTTGTCTTGACATTTGCCAGCGTCTAGTGGCAAATACAAACCAGCGAGTGCGAGCCTGGACATATTACGTCCGGTTTCCGTTTAGGTTCACAGGATTTGAGGATGTGTCAAGACGATAGACGGATTAACTCACGCAACTGTGTTTGAGTCATACACATTTTGGCTTACTGGAGTTTGCCTGGCGGTCCAGAATCAGCGAGACCGGGAACGCTCTCATTGCTAGTGCCCATCCGGAAACTCCGAATAACACGAGCTTAAGTTTCCACTTCATCAATGAGGAATTTTTTGCAAGGTCAAGGAAATCAAGGGATTTCGCGGAGCCGTACTCAAGTACGGAGCACAAGAAATCCCGCAGATTGATCCGCCTGAGGCGGAGAAAAGGGCCATTTATGGACGGGAACTAGTTATGAAGTGGGATTTCACGGCAAGGAGGTTTGCATGGACGGAAGAAGCCATTTGACGCGGTCAGAACTGCTATCTTGCTTGGAACTCAGTAAAGCCCTAACTGCGGAATTGGACTCGGATCGCTTGCTTGACACCATCTTCCAAAAAGTGTCGGCTCTGCTCCCGGCAGAGAACTGGTCACTGCTCTTGCTGGACGAGGCAACCGGTGAACTTCGTTTCGAATTGAGTGTCGATCTGGACCTGGAAATGGTCAAAGATATTCGCCTGCCCCTGGGGGAAGGTATCGCGGGACGGGTCGCCCTTGAGCAGAAACCCATGGTTGTGCCAGACGTACGGAAGAGTGAGTTTTTCTCAAAAACAGTCGATCAACTCTCTGGATTTGTGTCCACTTCAATTATCTGTACGCCTGTCATTTTCGGCGGCCGCACCTTAGGTGTCATCGAGGTCGTCAACCCCCGCAGTTTGAGGGACGGTGCTCTTGCTTTGCTCGAGCTTATCTCCGATTACACGGCCATCGCTGTTGAGAACTCCCGCCGTTATCAACGCATTCAAAATCTGGCCATCCACGATGACTTGACCGGTCTTTATAACACTCGTCACCTTTACCAATCTCTGACAGGTCTAATTGCGGCCTGCGAGAGTTCCCGTGCGTGCTTTTCAATCATCTTCATGGATATCGACGATTTCAAACATGTGGTGGATACCTACGGCCACCTGAAAGGCAGCCGGGCTCTTCAAGAGGTGGCCAGAACAATCCGCGAATCTCTGAGCGAACCAGCCTACGCTGTGGCCTACGGTGGCGACGAGTTCGTGGTGGTGCTTCCGGGCTATGACAAGAGCAGGGGGTTGCAGAAGGCCGAGGAAATTCGATCGCGGATGCGCCAGACGGTCTACCTCTCCAACTTGGGACATGAGGTTAATCTTCGGGCGAGCTTTGGAGTGGCCACCTATCCGGACGACGCCACCGAGCTGAAAGAATTGCTCTCTGCGGCTGATCGGACAATGTTTGACGTCAAGGAAGAGGGCAAAGACGCTGTAGCAGGCTAAGGGTAATCCAACTCTATCCGATATCCTGAATAGCGGGTCCCATTTCGTGTGTTACTCCTCCGGCCCACTATCTGCTGTCTAGGATGCGCAGAATTTCTCAACTTTTTTCTCACTTGACCCCTGTACTTTTTTGTACTATAGAAAAATCTTTGGTTCTCAGGTCGGTCAGGCTTTTTGGGATTGTATCCTTTGCCAGAGTGGCGGCTTGGGGCTTGGAACAGAACTTTTTGGAGGAGGTCTTTGCTGTGGCAGAAGGAACTGTTAAGTGGTTTAGTGAAAAGAAGGGGTATGGCTTCATTGAGCAGGATGAGGGTGGGGATATATTTGTTCATCACTCCGCCATCAACATGCCCGGTTTCAAGATTCTATATGAAGGTGACCGGGTGAGCTTTGACGTGGGGCAGGGCACCAAAGGTCCTGCAGCCCAGAACGTCACGAAGCTTTAGTCGGCTGAAAAACGTTTATTACGGGCATCTTATCTAAGCATGATCGGATGCCCTTTTTATTTTGTTCTGGAAAGCCTGGTCCTTTGAGCCTCCGACTGGGAGAGCCAGGTCATGGTTCAATGGCTTTGCCAGTATACATGTTTGGTGGTGTTGGAGTACTGGAGTAATTCCATTGTGGATTTGGGAATGCGGATAACGGAATTAGAAATAAGTCCTTTATTTGAGCTTTATTAATCTCAATCCGAAATCCGAGATCCCCAATCCGAAATGTGATGACTCCAGTTGTCTCAGGTGAAGGGGAAAGACCACTGAAGCCCCCCGCCCTACTATCCTGTGTAGTCCTGCCAGCCACATGTGGGCCCAGTGGTATTTTACTTCCAATTATATGACCTCAGTTACCCATTACGCCTTACGTATTTCCTCGAGCAAATCTATTAAGTATCTGGATTTATATGAAAATATCTAAATAACTGGTTTGGCATGATCTTTGTGTGTCAGTACTTTACTATTCATCGGAGTTCATCCACTTCCGAGAGTTCAAATATGCAAACATAAACGCATCAGGATCTGCGATGAAAGATATCGCCCATTCCCGTAGAGTTTTAGTTCAAATTTCGATGGTGGCAGTGCTTTCGTTAAGCCTGGCTTACCCTTTGGCCTCGATGGCGGTGGTACCCGGGTCGGACTTCAAGTCTGTGCTTATGACTTTGAAAAGAGAAGCTTTGGGCAGTGGCATTCCGCTGGCGACGCTCAACATGGCCCTCAGCGGTGTCGAACTTGTCCCCAGGGTCATCGAGTTGGATCGAAGACAACTGGGGCCTGCACTGACTTTGGACGAGTACCTTAACCGGGTCATGTCAGATGATCGAATCATTAATGGACGTAAGAAGCTAATGGAAAACCGTATTCTCCTCGATGGCATTGCGAGACGTTATGGAGTGCAGCCCAGAGTTCTAGTGGCTCTGTGGGGGCTAGAAACAGATTTTGGGCGAATCACCGGGAGTTTTCCGGTAATACATGCCTTGGTCACACTCATTTATGATGGCCGACGCAGTTCCTTCTTTAAGAAGGAACTCATAGAGGCGCTACGCATTTTAGATGAGGGCCATATATCTGTTGAAGAGATGAAAGGCTCTTGGGCAGGAGCGATGGGACAACTGCAGTTCATGCCATCTACTTTTCGTCGTTTTGCTGTGGACTTTGACAATGATGGTCGTACAGACATCTGGAAAAGCAATGAGGATGCTTTCGCCTCAGCGGGAAACTACCTGTCGCAGTCTGGTTGGGAACGTGATCAGACCTGGGGGCAGGAAGTGCGGCTACCAGAGGGGTTCGACCGGGCGTCAGTCAGGTTTGAATACAGAAGGCGGCTCAGTGAGTGGAAAGCACTAGGAGTGCGCCCTCTAGACGGCCAATATTTTCCTTCGAAGGATTTGATGTCGTCCGTCATACAGCCAGATGGGTCAACAGGTCGAGCTTTCTTGGTTCACAGCAATTACCGGGTCATACTGAGATGGAACCGCTCACACAAGTTTTCTCTTTCAGTTGGGATTCTGTCCGACCTAATCGGGGAGCCAGTAGTAAGCCGCTTAGAGTGATTTGTCAGTAGGCTGGTTTGAGCCATGTCAGCGCCTCAAACGGGCAAGGTCTAAAGATGAATTCTGCAAGGCGATAAATCCATCCTGACCTGTAAAATATTTCTTAACCAGTTAGATAAAGTTGATATCGTCACAGCGAAACTGTCGCTCATATAAGGTTGAACCTAGGAATGATGACATACTATCGGAACGGCATAATTGGATTTCGAGGTAAGTTGGAAAACTTCTACTATGAACTCAGGAATAAGTACAAAGAAAAATTGAACAAGTATCAACAAGTCACCGACTTATCATTTCTGGGGGCATATCTCACCGCAACGGCTCTGGACGGTATCGTTACCCTGCAAAACATCGGAGATCACACTGACGAGTCTCATCAGTTCACATCTTTTCTGATGGAAAATTACGGGGTTGATGAAGGTCTTCTCAGGATGCAAGGGATAGAGGCTCTCCAACTTGCAGCGCTGATCGGATTCTCCTATATCGTAGTGGAGTTATGGAAATTCTTCAAAGGAGAAGAGATAGATACGGAGATCAGATTTGGTCTGGTGTACCTTTACATGGCAATTGGGATAAGCAAACATGTACAAGGCATCTTGTCTTGGCTTTAGATCTCAGACCCACCCTTCCTGCGTTTGACATTAACACGCCTTTTAATTAATCTGGCACAACCTTTGCTTTGACCTCCTGACTGTGGCATCATCAACCCCGATGAGTCATATGGGTGGATAAACTGTGCGTTTTTCTCTTGAGTAATAACCATGTGGCGAAGTTTTGTGAAAAATATACGTAATCAACACATAAGCACGGAATCGTTTGATTGGGAGCAAGACAAAAGACGGATATGGTGTATGAATCGCTCACTCCTTGAAAACAATACTTATAAGCGCAAGAGGTACGGAGGAAAAAGCAAGAGTCATTGGCCCTTATTTGTTCGGCTAGCTCTTGTTTTTGCTTTTGTTTTAAAAATTCTTAAATTATATAGAATCGGATATAATAATTCGAAAAATGTGATAGTTAAAGAAATAATTATTAGTTTTGCTGATCTACCTGATTATTTTGATTCGTACATAATTCTCCATTTAACAGATTTACACCTTGACTCTATTGACGGGATGGAAACGATTATCTGTGAAAGAATACGAGATTTGCATTATGATCTGTGTGTGATGACTGGGGATTATCGAGAAAGAATCGACGGCGGATTTAAAAAAATCCTGAATCCAATGAGAAAAATTGCTGAAACAGTCAAGGCCGCTGACGGAATCTTGGCCACCTTGGGTAACCATGATACTTATATGATGGTGCGGCATATGGAAGAGATGGGTATCAGGATACTTGCGAATGAAACGTCTATCATTCACAGAAAGAAGGAAAGCATAGCTGTGACCGGCGTCGATGACCCTCATTATTACTACACCGATCAAGCTATAAGTGCACTTGAGGAGGAGATTGAAGGCTTCAAAATCATTCTGGCCCACTCGCCTGAATTGTACGACTTGGCAGCCAACAATGACTACAACCTATATCTATGCGGGCATACTCATGGCGGCCAGATCTGTCTCCCCGGCGGGATTCCGATTTTCACCCATCTATACAGTGGAAAAAAGTTTTATCAGGGTTTATGGAGTCATGCCAACATGAAAGGATACACCAGTCAGGGTTGTGGAACTGCAGGTATCCCCATACGGTTTAATACTCGGGGCGAGATTGCGTTGATTACGTTGAAGAAAATGCACCGTTAGGCCAACCCCAAGGATCAACATTGTAGAATGAAACGGAGAAGGAGATCGAGCATGACTGCGGAATACTCTCTGAGTCCAGACGGCGAGAAATTCTACCTACCAGGACGTGATGACTATGAAAAGGAATCAAAACGCTTGGAGGGAATAGTCCAAGATCAGCGAAGATTGGGGCGCGAGATTGTGGTTGTGATGGGCGTTGGATTTGTGGGTGCGGCGATGGCTACCGTGGTGGCTGATACCGAAGATGAAAATGGTGAGCCAACCAAATTCGTTATCGGTATGCAGCGGCCAAGTACTCGCAGTTACTGGAAGATTCCTCTTTTAAATCGCGGGTTGGCGCCGGTTAAGTCTGAAGATCCCGAACTAGAGCCGATGATTTCCCGCTGTGTCAATGAGAAAAAAACCCTGACCGCGACATTCAGCTATGATGCTTTGACACTCGCGGATGTGGTAGTGTCCGATGTTCAGTGTGACTATCTGAAAGAGGCGCTTGGGGATGTCCAGAACGGACAAACAGATATGGCCGCTCTAGAAAGTTCCCTCGAGATCATCGCTGAACACATTGATCCCGAGACTCTGGTGTTGATCGAGACCACGGTGGCCCCGGGCACCACGGAACAGGTGGCTTACCCCATTATGAGAAAAGTGTTTCGGAAACGTGGCATCCAGAGTGACCCGCTGCTTGCTCATAGCTTCGAGAGGGTAATGCCTGGCAAGCAATATGTAGCAAGTATTCGCGATTTCTGGCGGGTTTGCAGTGGAATCAATGAGAAGGCGACACGGCGGGTAGTAAAGTTTCTAAACGAGGTAATTAATACAAGAGAATATCCACTCACCGTGCTGGACCGTCCCATTGAGTCGGAAACGGCAAAAATCGTAGAAAACAGCTTTCGCGCTACTATTCTAGCATTCCTGGACGAATGGAGTCTTTTTGCCGAGCGCAACGGTGTGGACCTGATCAAGGTGATCGAGGCCATCAGTGTACGACCCACACACAGCAATATTATCTTTCCAGGCCCGGGCATCGGCGGCTACTGCCTGCCTAAAGACGGTGGTCTTGGCATGTGGGCCTACCACCATATCCACGGGTTTGAGGACGACATTTTTAAAATCACCCCGCTTGCGATAGATATCAACGACACCCGAGCATTGCATGTGGCCCAGCTCACACGGGATGCCATGCGGAATATGAGCCGCCCTCTGGCAGCTGCGGAAATACTAGTGCTGGGCGCTTCGTACCGGGAAGATGTGGGTGACACCAGAAACAGTGGGTCGGAGCTCGTCGTGAGGCGGCTCACTGAGATGGGTGCAGAATTGAGAGTACACGACCCATATGTACAGCATTGGTGGGAATTTGAAAAGCAAGATGAGTATCCTTCGCGAACACACAGCTTGAAAAGGTTTTTCCGCAACCAGGATAAATTGGTAGACCTGCGCATCGAAAGAGATCTGAAAGCGGCCTTACGTGGCGCCGACGCGGTGATTTTTGCAGTCAGACATCAGCCTTACCTGCATCTCGACCCCGATGAAGTGGTGGAAACAGCCGGCGGGCCTCTGGTCGTTATCGACTGCTTCGGCATCCTGGACGACGCCAAGATCAAGCGTTATTTTGAGTTGGGTTGCGAGGTTAAAGGTTTGGGCCGGGGTCACGTCAGAAGGATCAAGGACCAGGTCCGCGAAGAGAAGGAAAAGATGCTATTGCAGATGCGAGGTAGGTAGTTTAATTTCCCCGATTTAGAGGTCGATCCTCGTAGGTCTCCGGGTCCACTGCCACATTTCCCAGCCGAATAGCATCAACCCCGTTCATTGACGCCACAGAAGTGTGCAATACTACCTGTCTGGAAATCCGGTCAATCTGTGTGACAATGCCAAGACCTATGGCAAAACCATCCACATCTTCCAGGGCCAGCAATCGGTGGAGACTGAACCGTGGTGCTGGCAATACCGCAAACTGAGGCCAACTCAAACGAGATTGAAAAGAGTTGGCGAAATGGTCGGCAAACTGTGCAGCACGATGAGCCCGCCGAACCGATAGATCACGACGCTGTGCAGCCAAGGGCGGGGTGAGCTCAATGAGTTTTACACGTCGGCTCCGGCGTAGTGGCAATAGCAATGAGTTCAACTCTTGCTCCCGTTGAATGGCAAGCAAGACAGTAGGGCGCAACAGATCGATCTTGGCGAGTTTAAGATAGATGCCACCTTTGCTTGGATCCACCAGGCCGGTGGTGTCGTAAACGATTACTTGTGCTCCCGCGTCCCGAGCAGCCCCAGTCAAACGGGCCACAGAGGTCAAAACCGGGAGCATGTGTCCCACCGGTGACACCGATCCGACAAAACTCCGCCAGACCCGGTCCCGAGGCGGGAAGGTGTCATCCCCGTTTTCGCTCAAGGCCAACGTCATTGTGCCGGGCGGTCCCAAGGTGCTCTGCCCCGGATCGCCGTCGAGATAGGCGACGCGGGAAAAGATGGCACAGAGCCGCTTGAAAAGATACCGAGCGAAGGTGGACTTGCCCACATCAGGCGGACCAACCACCATTAAGGTTCCGGTAAGGCTCTTCAGGTCCAGCTGTTCCCATTCCGGAGGAACATATAATGGGGACGTTGTTAGAATATTCAATATATCATTCGATCAGTTGAGAGCTATTGTCTGAGGCAATGATTTGCCCCCTCCTTATAGTATATTCCCACTGTCTTTTCTTCTTCCCCATTTACACACTTTGGTCATAATAAGAAAATCTACTTAACTAATCCTAAAACCATCACCTAAGCTGATGGTCCAAGCTATGCTATGCGGTTATGTGAGTGATCCAAAATAGTGGTTCAAGACGATCTTGTGTCACCTCACCTATGTCTTCTATCCGTAGGGCCGGTCTCTGTACCGGCCAAGAAGCGGGGTGGTTCATATGATCGCTATTATGGCGGGTACGGAGACCCGCCCTACGACGCTTTTCAGAGCATAAACCATCTGCTAACATTGACGGAGTTCGACTGTCAAATGAATTATTGAAAGACGTCTCCACGTATAGAAATAAGGCTTGACATAATGGTATTAATCAATATAAATTGATTAAAATAGTATAATAGATCTTGCTCGGAAGGAGGGCTACGGGCAGGAGTCAGGTTCTGGTGCTGATTACAGCTACACGAGCAAAAGTTGTAAGCGGCGAATTCCTTCAAGCTTAGATCGTCGGAGTCTTGTCTTGGTAGAGCCAGAAAATGAAATCACAGTGACTGCGGCTGAGGTGTCTGATTACGCCAGAATAACAGGACTGGTGGTGCCCGCATTACGTGAAGTAGTGGAGAGAAAGGTCACTGTAACCGCGGCCAGAAAAGCGGGTATAGGGGTCTCTATGGGAGAGCTTCAGAAAGCGGCGGATTATTTTCGTTTTGCCAAAGGCTTTAGCAAGGCCAAAGACACCAAGGACTGGCTTAAATCCAATGCGATCTCAATTGAGGCCTTGGAAGAACACCTGGAGACAAACCTGTTTATCAGTAAGTTCAGGGACTATTTACTTGAGGAAGCGAGTCGTAGCAAGACTTTAGCATTGCCAGGAGGTGCAGAATCTTCTGACGATAAGATTTATAGGGATTGGCTGGAAAAACAGTTCAAATAGCCCTCCGCCGGGACCGGCTGTCCTGACTGTGCGCTAGGGGACTGGATAGGCCAGCACTTGAAAATGGGATTTCTTGAAGGAGTCCTGCAACCCACAAAAGGAGGGAATCATCATGGCACGGATCAAAGTCGAAGATTTACCACAAGACATGAAGGTCAGCAAGGAAGAGATGAAAAAGGTTTTTGGTGGTAGGGACGAGCATCCCCCACCCGTCATGCTGGGCAAACACCCAAGGGGCGGTTACCTTATAGTCCACCAGAGTATGCCTACTGGTGACGATTTAGAGGGGGAAATGTTTTTTGAACCTAACGAAATGAAATCCTAGTTGGCAATAAACTGACTGTAGGAAAACATGCTTCTGGCGCATATGAGGTTCAAGCCTCAAATCACAGAAGGAGGATTTGTCATGCCACGAATTAAGATTGGCGATTTGCCCGAGAGCATGAAAGTCAGCAAAGAGGATATGAGGAAAGTTCTTGGAGGTGTTGGGCGAATTTATCTGGATAGGCTCCATCAGGCCGGAACGGGAGGTTATTTTATACCGCCTCAGAGCATGCCTAGTGGCGAGGAGGAGGAATATTTTTTTTCGGATGACGAATTGAAATCCGGCTAGCTGAAGACAGGCACATCGGGGTAATTGTTGTTTCTAGTGCACCTGTGGGAACTAGGTGCAATCCAAAAGGGAGGGTTCATCATGGGACGCATAAAGATTGAAGACTTGGCGAAGAGTCTGAATATCAGCAAAGACGAGCTGAAGCAGGTGCTTGGCGGTGTAATGTCTGATGACAGAAAGATGGCACCAAAGTTGAGTCCAGGAGAGAGAGTTGTAGGAGCTGGGGACCCGGGAGATGCTTTCCAGACTATCGAGGTTCCAGCTGATGACCTGGAAGTGATCTATTTCTTTAGCCCCAAGGAGATTGCCAAGTAGTAGTTGAAGCAGAGATTTTCTAGGCGGTCTCGATGAGGGTTTCCACTCTTTCACCTACCAGCAGGGTACTGGCCTTGAGATCGAATTCCAGACGCAGTCATGCCATCAGTCGATCTGGGCAGGGGAGCACTGCTCGGTCCAGATCACTTCAAGTATTGGAAGTGCAGATCCATAAGATCCACTTCGCGACCACCCGCACAGGTAGTAGAGATTTCCATTATCTGTACAGGAACTCTGATCGTTACGAACCGCCCGAAGAACATCCCGATAAAGAGAGCCTCAAGGCTGCTATGGATGAGAGGGAGAGAAATCTCCAGGGATGGGGCCGGGGAGGGAAGATTGCCGAACCGGAATGGACTGCCGAAGGGAATGAAGATGTTGGACAAAATCTTCCCGCATGTTTCACCCGCAAAAAGCCCATCTCAATGTCAGTAAAACTGGTTGCTCAGACAGATGTCTCCTTTACAGGAAGGCTCTCGCTGAAGGCTGAAATTGACGGCAAAAGCGCGGATGGTAAGCAAGCGTCCGTGAAATTCACCTATCCGGCAAATGCAACCGGACATTGGGTCAACATCTCCACCGTGGAAAGAATGCCCGAAGAAATAGGCCGCTACAACGTCATGCTGTACTGGGGTGTGGGAGTCCACGACAGGGTGTCTCACTTTGTCGGGCCTGTGAAGACCTCACACACGATCTACGTGATCTATGGGCGACCGCTCCGCCCAGACTACGACTCAGCTGAATTGAGTGATCCCGGGAAGAAGACAACTCGAAGAGAAGGCACCCTGACGGGGACACCAAAGCGTCTCGACCATTTATGCAGACTCATTGGGGGTGAGAGCATGAACCACCCTGTGGCCTGCGAGGCAGACCTCGATGCTCTGTACTGGCAGCTGTACAAAGGGGTCAACAATGCCGAGAAAGCAGTGCCTCCTTACTTCGATGATTGGAATAATGAGCACATCACCGCGGGCAGACGAAACAAGGGTCCGCGACTGCCACTCGAAGACCAGTGGTTGGCGTGGGTCCCAACTGAATATCGCTGGAATGGCGTATCATGTATCGGCCAGGTGCAACTGGCGAAGACCATGCTGGCGGCTGTCGGCCTTCATGCACGGCGAGCTTGGGTAGTACCACATACTACAGTGCTCCCGGCGAAGGATTCACGCGGACGCAGTATCCGGTATTCATTGCAGGATGGCGATCTCTATTGTCTAGGTACGCACGAATGGTCAAGAAGACAGTACTGGATCTTCGATCACAATGGGAAAGAATATGCAGCGACGCCTGTCATTGTGCGACGCCCCAACACCTTCGATTATTTTGAAGCCTGTTTACTTACGCCGGGTGGAAAGCTTCTGCCAGGAGGCGTTGACACTGAGAAACTCCCCAAACAAATTAAGGAATGTAGAGGATTCAGCAAAGCGACTGAGCTACTCCGCTGGTGGTGTGACCTGGAAAGAAAGAATTTCGGCAGAGCATTTATATGTTGGGGCTACCACAATGAGGAGGAAGGCGGCAAGCAAATACACTTCTGGGATGTCAATGGGGAACACTATCTGTGGAAGAAGGCATCCGAAGAGCAAGAGGACTCCCCGCCGAGCCGAAAGGACGAACCAGACTACATAAGAATTCGCGACAATGGTAAGGATTTGCCACCTCCATGATTTTGTACAATCAGTCCTTGAGAGGCTGTCCGACAGCGTCATTCTTTGCCGAAGAATCTCTAAGGTGTAAGCACTTGATTCTATGAGATTCTTCACGTAGTTTATCCTGAGTCCATCAAAGGGCTCAGAATGACAGACGCACGCAATCGGAGCTTGTCGGACAACCTCTTAACTATTTTGATTGCTCCTACAGCTAAAGCAGCTTTCTATTCAAAAGCGGATTTCTGGATGGGAGCAGCTCAACATTTGATCTTCAATGCCTTCGGAAGGACTGAGAAGCAAAAAGAGTCAGCCTCCCAGGCCTCATTCCCGTCATTTTGCATCACCAGTGGATGTTCCAGCTGTAGGGTCAGCTGCCGGCCAGTGGAGTATTGTCCAATCCGGTTGCCAATGAGAAATGCGCTCACCCCACCGATGATGGATTTAAAAGGACCCTCATTGATGCAAAGTATATGAAGCTTACGGTCGTCGAATCGGGCTTGGGGCACCACCCGCATGCCAAAGCCATAGTAGGGCTGCTTTACCACCATCAGGCTCAACAGATCATTGATCTCGAAGGTTGAGGTATCTATGGTGATCTTGGCCGTAGTCCGCTGATACTCTTTTAAGCAAGAGTTTAGGACCGCCCTGAAATATGTTTTGAACCCGGTCCCACCCCGGAGGCGATAATGATCCCAGAGCCGAATGATAGTTCCCTCGATCCCGACGGATACTGTGAACGCACGCCTTTTCCGATCACAGTGGATCAGGTCGAATTCATGTATCTCGCCGTCTCTGATGCGGGTGGCAATATCACCCAGGTGGCCCTTGTATTTAAGGGCATACCTTATGGCGTTGCCGGTGCCCAGCGGGAGGAAGCCAACCGGCACCCGGGCGGTATCCACAGAGTTGATGACTGCGGAAATGGTTCCGTCCCCACCGGCGGTGACGAGAACGTCGAAACGGGTCGCAAGCTCACGGGCGCATTGACCGAATTCTTCCGGTGTGGCGGTGTCCAGCCCGTATATCCTTGCCTGCAGGATCTTGGCCGCATTCGCCAGCGCAGAAAGTTTCTGATCAACGGTCAACTTACCGGCGACGGGGTTGGCGATGATGGCGTAGCGCATTTCGACAACACACAATACTACAAGACTTGAAGGATTTCACCTTGTTCGTAGATGTTTGTCAAATCAAAATATCTGACCCTTCCGTCTGAGATGATTACTTCACTGTCAAGATTCCCTACCTTGACACCCAAACTCAGTTTGCTCTATTATCCATAATCTGCAGGTAAACCCTAACCGGCAAAAGCCGCTGCGCTCGACCCATATTACACCATCTGCGGCTGGTCTCGGCCGCGAGCCCTTCGGCATTGAGCTCAGGACCGAACAGCTCGGGCCCAACGGTGCTCGGAGCCACATGTCCCGTACGGCCTAGCACTCCGCCTCAGACGGCGCACTCTGGCGCGTCTTCTCCCGGTGTAGGTCTGCAACATTAGGGTAAACTTCGTCATTCCACCTGCGATTGAAATACCAGGGGAGATTAGAGATGCCGGGATTCGAAATATTTGGTGACGAGGAACGGGAGGAAGTCCAAGATGTTCTGGATACGGGTGTGTTGTTTCGCTACGGTTTTGATCAGGCGCGCAAGGGTTACTGGAAGGCAAGGACATTTGAGTCGGAGCTAGCCGAACGCATTGGGGTAAAATATTGTCATCTGTGTTCCAGTGGCACTGGAGCTCTTAGCACAGCTTTGGCGGCATGCGGGATTGGTGCTGGTGACGAAGTCATTATCCCACCCTTCACCTTTGTGGCAACCGTTGAGGCAGTACTGCTTGCTGGTGGAGTGCCTGTATTTGCCGAGATTGACGAAACGCTCTGCCTCGACCCTGACGGTATCGAAGAAGTCATAGGACCGCGGACAAAGGCAGTCATGCCGGTTCACATGTGTGGGTCCATGGCCCATATCGATGCAATCACTGAACTTTGCAGGCGAAAGGGTGTTGTCCTGATAGAGGATGCCTGTCAGGCGCTTGGCGCCACTTTCAATGGAAAGGCTTTAGGCACCTTCGGCCAGATGGGTTGTTTTTCATTTGATCCGGTCAAAACGGTTACTTGCGGCGAAGGAGGTGCGATTGTAACCGATGACAAAGACCTTTACACAATAGCCGAACATTATGCCGATCATGGCCACGATCACGCGGGTGCTGACCGTGGGCTTGAAGGCCATCCAATTCTAGGCACCAATTTTCGCATCAGCGAACTGAATGCAGCAGTGGGACTGGCTCAGTTAAGGAAACTCGATTTCATGCTGGAAAGACAGCGGGCACACAAAAGCACCGTCAAAAAAGCCCTCGCAGAGATTCCGCCCATCACCTTGAGAGAGGTGCCGGATGAACAAGGCGACTCGGGCACGTTTCTCTCCTTCTTCCTCCCCGATGAATCAACGGCGAGAAAGGTAACGAAAGAGCTTGGAGAGGCGGGTGTCGATGGTTGTTTCTACTGGTACGACAACAACTGGCATTACCTGCGTAATTGGGACCACTTCAAAAAGCTCAGATCGCCGTTCAGACTGCCACTGCACCTGATTGAAGACATCCCGGACTACGAAAAGATTGAACTCCCAAGATCCGACAGTATAATGAGTAGGCTGATCTCGATGTTAATCAAGCTTTCTTGGACAGACGATGACGTCTTAGAGCGAACAGAAACAATGGCCCATGTTGTTAGAAGGAACCTTTAAAATGTTTCGAAATTTCAAAGTGGTACCTTACATTGTTTTCGGTCGGGGTAGCTTCAATCAGCTCGACGATATTCTTGCGGCAAAGCGGGATGATGCCGACTCCGTTATAGTCTTCCTGGTGGACGATGTGTTTTCAGAACACAGTCTCAGAGGAAAAGTACCCCTCAAAGACAAGGATCTGCTCATATGGGTCAATGTGGATGATGAGCCCAAGACGGTATACGTTGACGAGTTGACCCAGCAGGTCAAGAATTACATGAAGGGGGGCTCAGATCTTCCGCCCGAAGGTGTCATTGGAATAGGCGGCGGAAGCACCCTGGATCTGGCAAAGGCCGTGTCCCTCATGCTCACCAACCCTGGTTCTTCGGCAGACTATCAGGGCTGGGACCTGATCAAAAATCCTGCCGTATATCACGTTGCAGTTCCAACTCTTTCAGGGACTGGAGCCGAGGTATCCCGGACAACAGTACTCACCGGTCCTGAAAAGAAACTCGGCATTAATTCTGACTACACGGTGTTTGACCAGGTGGTACTCGATCCAGAACTGATTGCTGATGCGCCGGCAGCCCAGCGTTTCTATACGGGAATGGACTGTTACGTGCACTGTGTGGAATCGCTGTGGGGTACCTATCTTAACACCTTCAGCAAAGCTTACGCGGACAAGGCAATAGAACTCTGCAGGGAGCTTTTTCTGGACGGGGGCCCGGAGAGCGAT
>Ga0209536_100004269_pt1 | contig 22574 bp, 17 predicted proteins | sample DeeMarSeWOR28_12_FD_187461 | JGI IMG/M metagenome (GOLD analysis project Ga0209536, IMG submission 187461) | Marine sediment microbial communities from White Oak River estuary, North Carolina - WOR-2-8_12 (SPAdes) (version 2) | ecosystem: Environmental > Aquatic > Marine > Intertidal zone >... | reverse complement strand
CGGCGCCTACCCCTGCCAGCTGAAGCCAGGATTTGGTGATGTACTTAAGGAACCTTACGTAAAATTTCATGTGTTTCTCTCCGCTATCCGCGCGACTTCGTCCGCGATTTCCCCGGCCGCCCCCCGTTTGCCCATTGTTTTTACGAGGTCCTCGGAGATTTGCGAAAGAAATGCCGGGTCGTTAAGGCACTTGACAGCGTTTGCCGCCACCATCTTTGCCGTTACCTTTCCCCTGAGTTCCGGAGCAACTTCTTTGCCTGCCTTCAAGTTGGGCAGGGCATAGAATTTTGTCCTGGCGTTTATTATGTAGACAAGGATCTTTTTAATTATCATGCCGATTATAGGTATCCTGCAGATCAGGTCTATGACACCTTCGAACGGAATCGTATGGGCCTTGTCCACAGGGAACACAACAAGCATGGGTTTTCCCATCGCGGCTATCTGGGCCGTGTTTGTTCCCGGAATTGTAACAACAAGATCAGATAACGCTATCGCCTCGAACCTTTCGTTCTTGATGATCTGCGCCCTCAGTCCTTTCTTGGACTGAATAAATCTGTGTTCTCCCTGCGAGTAGATTATTCCTTCGTCCTTCAACAGATCTCTTATTTCGTCATCGGAAGTATAAGGGGAGGTCACGAAAAGGAATTGAAGTTGCGGCATTACCTTTTTCATCATGTTTGCCGCGTTAAGGAACATCGGAAGCATGTGTTTTATTGCGAAGATGCGGCTTCCGGGAAGAAAGGAGACAACAGGGTTGGCAGGGTTGATCTTCCATTTTTCCGTCATGTATTTGCTGTCGATTGCTCTGGGGACGGAATCCACCATTAGATCTCCGGTCACTCTGATTTTTTCCGCGTGTATGCCTTTTTTTAGGAGCGTGTTAAAGGAAGCCTCGTCGGGCACGAGGAACTTCACGAAGTCTTTCTGCCACTGGGCATGTTTTTGTGTGTAGGCTATCGCGGGATACTTCAGTTTCTTTGAAATTAGCGCGGCGTGCATCAGATCTCCGCCCATGAAAATGACTATTCCCTTATCTCTGAATTTTATTCCCTGCGGAGGCCTGTTCTTTAACAGCCATTTCTTGTATTCCTGGGGTATTATTATTTCCGAAACACCAGGAAATTTCCTGGCCTCCTCAAGTTCCCTACCGGTGGCGTACTGACAGGGGGTGAAAGTGAGGATTATCCTCGCATTATTAAATCTTCTGGAAAGCTCTTCCACGGTTGGCTGAACAAAGGCAGAAAGCTCCCCCGGACTGTTTGATACGATGATTATGTCGAGAGGGTTCATGGCAGAGATCAGTACCCTAGCTTCTTCACGATTTTTTCAAGTTTGCAAGGAACGCTCGCGGGTTTTGCCCCCGTTTTTACTGCATTGTCGGGGTCCTTTAGTCCGTGACCCGTCAGAATGCATACGACAGTAGAACCCTTTGGAATTGTTCCCTTTTTGGCGAGTTTGAGCATTCCTGCGACGGACGCGGCAGAAGCCGGTTCGCAGAATACGCCTTCTTTACTTGCCACAAGCTTGTAGGCGTCAAGAATTTCCTTGTCGGTTACGATGCTTATGGATCCGCCCGATTCCTGCGCAGCGGCAACGGCGGGCTTCCAGCTTGCCGGATTTCCGATCCTTATGGCGGTGGCGACAGTTTCAGGTTTTTCGACCGGATGTCCGAGAACGATGGGGGCGGCGCCTTCGGCCTGGAATCCGACCATCTTCGGAAGTTTTGATATCTTTCCGGCGCCCTTGTATTCCTTGAATCCCTTCCAGTAGGCAGTGATGTTTCCGGCATTTCCGACCGGGATTGCCAGATAATCCGGAGCCGCGCCTAACTGATTGCTGACTTCGAAAGCACCGGTTTTTTGCCCTTCGATCCTGTAGGGATTGATCGAATTGACGATCTCAACCGGATATTTTTCTCCCATTTCTCTTACCAGGGTCAGAGCCTGATCGAAGTTGCCGTCGACGGCGAAAATCTTTGCTCCGTGCATCATGGCCTGGGACAACTTTCCGAGAGCAATTTTCCCTTCCGGGATGATAACAACGCAGTCGAGTCCCGCTCTTGCCGCAAATGCGGCGGCTGATGCGGAAGTGTTTCCGGTAGAAGCGCAGATAACTGCTTTGCATTTGTTCTCGAGAGCCTTGCTTATGGCCAAGCACATCCCCCGGTCCTTGAAGGAACCGGTAGGGTTCGCCCCTTCGTATTTAAGATGAACCTTGCATCCGCTGAGCTTGCTCAGGTGCACGGATTCAATGAGAGGGGTATTCCCCTCGTAGAAGGTAACGACCGGAGTTTTTTCGCTTACGGGCAGATATTCGCGATATTCTTCAACTACACCTTTCCAGCGCATATGAAACCTCCGTATTTTTGACAGAATAACCTGAAAATTATACCAAAATCGGCAGTTCATAGCAAGGAAAAAGATTGTTCGGAATCGGGATTTATGATAGAATAATCCCTGTTTTACCGGGAGGGTAATTTGAGAAAGTTTTTTGGGTCAATATTAACCATCTTATTCCTGTTGTCCGCTTGCGGGGTTTCCTCATCTGAAGTTGACATTCTTTCAATAAAGAATGCCACTTCTGTTTCGCGGGAGCTCAACGGTCTTTTTGTCAAGGGGCTGTCAAGGGAAAGCCTCAAGAGCTATGATGACGCGCTTTACGCGTATAATGTCATACTTGCCCGTGTTCAGGGGATAGTCAATTCAAATGGAGCCAGCGACGATGCCGTAAACTATGCTCTTTCTTACGCAATCGCCGCAGCTTACAGAAAGGGTATTGTTACACACAGAAAGATCGAAGGTTCTGTCGTTAAGCTCCACGATCAGCTTAAGCTCTATGAAGATGTGGAAAAATGGGCCAATGAAGTTTTGACTCAGATCTCCAACGCAAAGCTTGAGCGAGGTGTGGAGATCCAGCAATCTCAATATGGCCTTCTGTATTTTGCGCGCGCTTATAACAGGATGGGCTGGGCTTATGCCCTCTTCAACGGAAATTACTGGAAACGCTATCTCATATATACGCCGGCAGATACGGTACTCATGGTCGACAGGGCCATGGATGACCTTGGCACCACTTTTGCTATCTACGAAAAGGATTTTAAGGATAAGGCCCTTGTCCCCATCGGCACGCCGGCCGAGGCCAGCGTTAATTTTGACGAGAGCGCGGCTTCGCAATATGAACTTTTAACTTATTCGCTTTGCTACAACACGAACGATGTTTCAAGGATAAAGATTCTGATGGGCAGGCAGCTGAGCAATAGCGTCAAGGCATCGCTTGATCTTTACCGCTCCAAGGGAATTTCATCAGACTTGGATAAGGGGAGAAAGATTTTTACTTACGAGGACATGATGGATCCCAAGTCACGGGACGTTGTTGTTGCCATGGCCAAGATCCTGAAGGAAATGGGAACAAATTAGGATATCAGATTATTGAAGAAGTTTGCTCCTGAGCCCGCGTCAATTCCCCCTCAATTTTTCGCAATTTTTACTATGGCCTGTGAATAGCTAAAGTCAGGAAATTTTCTGCAATTTTACGGGAAATATGGCGATAAATAAAAGAGGAGGCCTTTCCCATGCCCGGTGAAGGTTCGAGTGTAAATATATTAAGCAAACTGACTTCGATCAGTAAGCCCGAATGGATCAAAAACTTAAAGCCGAAAAAAGAAGAAAAACCTGAAGTTGTTGACCAGAGAGAGCCTTGGCTGACCGCGGAGAATGTTCCTGGAATTCCTCTTTTTGCTTTTGAGATCCCCGTTAAAAAGAAAGATCCCCCGAAGATCGTTGCCAAGATCAAACAAGCGCACGCAAAGAACATGGAAGTTATCAAGAAAAACCTGTTCAGGAAGCTTGAGGACGCGGCGACAACTGAAAATTGCGATCCACCGATGGTTGACGAGCTTATAGCCGATTTTGAGGCGGAGAAAATTCGATCAAAAAGGAGGAATCTCGAAGTTCTTGATTCATCCATCCAGAAGATGGACGATTCAGACCCGGATAAAGCTTACTATATTGCTCGTCAGGCACTCATTCTTGCCCGAACCGAAAAGAAAAAGAACGTTGAAGAAGCAAGATTGCTTTTTGAAGATGCAAAGGTTCTTAATGGTTCCGACCCCAGAGTGCGTCTTCTTGAAGCAGGTTTTCACATCCTGCTGGGCGAATATAACAGCGCGCTCAAGATATACAAACATGAGATAAAACGTGCCAAGGAAACCGGAAACTGCCGGGCGCTTGAAGCATTATCCTATGACCTGATCAGCTTCGAAGTCCTTCTCAATAACGAGATCATGTCAATTCCGCTTGAAAAGAAAAAAGAAGCGGTAGAATCGCTGTTAAAAGTCGTAAGCTTCATCATGAATCCGATTTCTCTTGTTGACCATGTGATAAAAGAGATAGCTGAGGATGTTGTTATGTATGAAAGACCGGAAGTTGAAGAGAAAGACCTTCTTGAATATAAGTCAAAAGCCGGGAGCTTGGCAAAAAAAGCGATAACGGGTTTGAAGAAGGCGGGTGATGCTGCCTCACTCATATCTCTCGGAAATTCTCTCGTCGAAGAGCACGATTCGAGGAACCGAAGCCTCTATCTCATGTCGCAGGTTCCCGTAGAGGATCGTGCTGTCAGAGGACTTCCCGTCGGAGACGCGGAAGTTTCCATGGCAATGGCGTCACATCAGGAATTGCTCTTCACTTATTATCCACTCATAGCGCAAAAAGCCCTTGATGCTGCCGTTGAGGAAGAAGACGTTGAAACGCTCACCGATATCGGTCACTCGGTCGCGAGCGTAGTTCATGAGCGTCCGGATTATAATTCGTCGTTCGGCCTCCTTATAGAAAACCTCGGGGCTCAAGCGGAAAGAGCTTTTCTAGAGGCCAGCAAACTCAGCGACGATGAAACGTCTCTGGGGCAGATGGGCAAACAGATGATTCTGATGGGAAGATACGAGGGGGCGGTACAAATCTATGAGAAGATGGCCGCGGGGGACGAAAAATATGAAAAACATCTAGACCTCGCTAACATGGCTCTCGGAACAGCGGATGAGAAAATTGAGCCTGAGGAAAAGAAAGAATTTGAAGGCATGTACTTTTTTGATGATATGGTGATAAAAGGCGTGACGGCCGAGGGAATCGATCCGGCCGGACTCTATGCGGCGCTGAAACTTGTGAACGGAAATGATCTGGCGGTTGCCAGGGCGGCGATGAGCTATTACAGGTCAAAGGGTTACAGGGCCAGGGTAGGCAGTGGAGATATCAGGAGATACAACGGCACAATAGGCGTAAACGTTAACGAGATCAGTATCAAAGAGGTCATGGTGTCCGACAGGGTGAGAAACGGCAGGCTGGGGTCTTGGATAGAGTATTACGGCAGGGGGGAGCTTTCTCCCGGGAAAGCATTCAATGAAGACGAGCTCGAGAACTCCCTTCTTGAAACAAGCAAGAGATTGGAGACTTTTTCTCCGTCAGAGTCGCGGTGGGAGATGTTTGTAGACGAGAATAACGATGCCGTCGTTCTTGTGGATGTAAGGGAAAACCTTAGCAGACATTATGAAATTGGCGCAGGGACAACAACTTCGGGAAGGAATGATCTGCTCGGCATGCTGCGAATTAAACATAGATTCGCGTCCGGCAAAAATGTCTCCCTGGACATGTTTTCCGGCAAGCGCGGCGACGAGAGCGTGCTCGATGCGAGCGCTTCATATTATACCCCCGATATGTTCACGCTTCGCGACAAAAAAATTTCCTCGGATATTTCTGTTTTCCGGACCAGTTTCGTTAATTATGTTGATGATGAGGTGGAAACTATGACGGGCGCCGGCGTCAAGATGGGAACCGAGATAAAAAGAAATACCTCGGTTTGGGTCAACCCGCGTGGTTACGCGCTTCAGAACGGCAGTGCGGAAGATATCAAAGGTGTGGGGACCGTATATTCCGGCTTGACATATAATACACTAAACGGGAATAAAGGCAGCTTCTTCCAAATCTACGGCGGACCGATCATCTGGGAAACGCTTGGCGGCAAGGTGAGGGCAAAGGCCGTAAAAAGAATCCCATTGCCGAAAGAAGCAAGTTTAGTTCTCATATCTGATATTGGCTTGGGCAATTCGCTTCCGACGAGCGAGAAATTCGTTTTCGGTAGAAACCAGACGGAGTTCAGGGGAATGCTTGATAAGGCTTATGTTGGAGGGGCCCTTGCTCTTGGTACTGTTGAGTTGAGATCGAAGGTTTTTAAGATGGGCGGCGTAGGAGTTCAGCCCTATGTCTTTATGGATGCCGGCGGCGTTACGGATCTGGAAGATTTCGACCTTAAGTTCATTCCGTGGTACGGCGGCGGCATGAGGTTGTATATGCCGTACATGGGCTGTGTAAATATTTTTGTTGGATCGCCGTTTGGACCTAAGTTTATTCCCCAGCCCGGATTTGAGTTTGGCCAGGAAGCCGCTCTCTAGAGCTTCGCTCCAGCAACAGCCGACATGCTCATGTCGCTTTTATGCCCGTTTTTCATCCGATAATATCCCGCGCAGCCTATCATAGCCGCGTTATCCGTGCAGAGAGAAATGGGTGGTATATGAACCGTAAAACCTTCTTTAATTGATCCTTCCTTTAGTCTCTTTCTTAATTCGCTATTTGCGGATACTCCGCCGGCAAGGACGATTGTTTTTATTTTTTTATCCTTGGCGGCTTTTATTGTTTTTATGACTAGCGTATCAACAACAGCGTCCTGGAATGAGGCAACAATATCTGTGATCTGAGTTCTGAGATCTGAGCTCCGTGTTTTCTTAACGTAATTAACAACGGCAGTCTTTATGCCGCTGAAGCTAAAGTCGTATCCATATTCTTCGCTCATCATAGCCCTGGGAAAGTCGATCGCCTTTGGATTCCCTTCCTTTGCCAGCTTGTCGATTATCGGGCCGCCAGGGAAACCAAGCCCGAGGAATCTTGCGACTTTGTCGTATGCTTCCCCCGCCGCGTCGTCCCTTGTTCTCCCGAGAATTTCGTATTTACCATGATCTTTTACCAGTACTAAGTGCGTGTGTCCGCCGGATACGATCAAAGTTATAAATGGGAATTTTGGAGGATCAGAATGATCGAGGAAATTCGCGTAAAGGTGGCCCTCAAGATGGTTGACCCCGACCAGTGGCTTGCCGAGAGCGTACGCAACAGCTTTGGCGTAGCATATTCCGACAAGGAGTGATCCCACCAGTCCCGGTCCGTACGTGACCGCAACAGCATCAATGTCCTTGAATTCTGCTTTTGCTTTTTCCAGGGCCTCCTTAACAACAGGGCTTATCACTTCGATATGTTTCCTTGAAGCAACTTCAGGCACTATTCCGCCGTATTTCTTGTGGAATTCGATTTGCGAAGAGATTATGTTTGACAGGACCTTTCTGCCATCCTCGATTACGGCCGCTGATGTTTCGTCGCACGACGTCTCGATAGCAAGAATTTTCATAAGGTAAATATGATACAAGTTTTGTTTGATAAATACAACTTTTCTGTTTATAATAGAGTTTTACTTTTGGCGAAAGGGGCATTGTCCGATGAAAAAGGATGTCGTGTTGAATGTGGAGCTTCCCGGTGTGCGGTTGTTCAAAAAAGGCAAGGTAAGGGATGTCTTCGATCTGGACGACAAGCTCTTGCTTGTGGCGACAGACAGGATCTCCGCCTTTGACTGCGTCCTTCCCAACGGAATTCCCTCAAAAGGAAAAGTTCTCACAATGCTTTCTTCTTTCTGGTTTGATTTCACGTCCGATATCGTACCTAATCATATTATAAGCACCGACGCGGATTCTTTTCCGGCTCCGCTTAAAGAGCACACGGATCTTTTGGCAAAAAGATCGATGCTCGTCAAAAAATCTGAAGCTATTGAGATAGAATGCGTTGTTAGAGGATACCTTTCCGGCTCAGGATGGAAGGAATATAAGGAGAGCGGAGAAGTCTGCGGAATAAAGCTTCCGGCGGGACTAAAGGAATCTTCAAAACTGACGGAGCCAATTTTCACGCCGGCGATAAAGGCCAAGACGGGGCACGATGAGAATATTTCGGAGAAGAAAATGATCGACCTTATAGGCGAGCAAACCGGCCGAGCGATAAAAGAGAAAAGTCTGGCTATCTACAAACAGGCAAGCGACTACGCTGATTCAAAAGGCATAATTATCGCGGACACAAAGTTCGAGTTCGGTAAGGTGGGCAACGAAATCATCCTCATCGATGAAATTCTCACCCCGGATTCGTCCAGGTTCTGGCCCAAGGATAAGTATTCTCCGGGTAAATCGCAGCCGAGTTTTGACAAGCAATTTGTGCGAGATTATCTTCTTACCCTTGACTGGGACAAGACTCCGCCCGCGCCCAAGCTTCCTGCCGATGTCATCAGGAAAACCTCGGCTAAATACCTGGAAGCCTACACAATGATCACGGGCAGAAAAAAGCTATAATCGCTTCAAGTTTATGAACCTAAAGAACAAGAAAATCGCGGTTCTCATGGGTGGCCGCTCAGGCGAAAGGGAGGTTTCCCTTCGCTCAGGCGGCAGAGTTCTCGACTCTCTCAAGAAACAGGGTTACAAGGCGGTTCCCCTCGACACCGACCCCGACCTCATTGATAAGATCAAGAAAGAAAAAATTGATGTTGTCTGCATAATGCTCCACGGCAGGTTCGGCGAAGACGGCACCGTTCAGGGACTGCTTGAGATGCATGGAATTCCGTACACCGGCTCCAAGGTCCTTGCTTCCGCGCTCGGCATGAACAAAATCGCCAGCAAGAGGGTTTGGGAGTCATTAAGCATTCCGACGCCGAAATTCATGTTGGTAGACGCATCCGGCAATATCAAAAATGAAATTGATAAGGTGAAAAGATTCTTCCCTTTGCCTGTTGTTGTAAAGCCTGTTTCGGAAGGTTCAAGCCTGGGAGTAACCATCGTCAGGGACCCTTCAATGCTGGATGATGTTATAAGGAACACCGCAAAAGAATTTAAGGACATCTTTGTCGAGGAGTTTGTCCCCGGGCAAGAAGTGACCGTGGGGATCCTCGGGAAGAACTCCGATGTCCAGGCCCTGCCGATTCTCGAACTTGTGCCGAAGGCCGAATTTTATGATTACAAGGCAAAGTATACTGCGGGCATGACGGAGTTTGTCATCCCCGCAAGACTGCCCAAGCCGGTTTATGAAGAAACCCAGCGAATAGCCCTGAAGGCTCATAAGGGTATTGGTGCCTACGGCTTCTCAAGGGTGGACATAATTGTTTCCTCAGATCATGTCCCTTACGTTCACGATATTAACACTATTCCCGGAATGACAGATCGGTCCGACTTGCCGGCGGAAGCCGCTCATGCCGGAATATCCTTTGATCAGCTTGTGGTTAAAATCCTCGAGAGTGCTTTTTAAAAGGAGTTGAGTAAACTCTTGCGCAGACCACGCAGGCGGTTAAGCTGGTATATCATCTGGTTTGTTATCCTCTTTTTCGCCTTGGCAACGGTTCTATCAATTGTACTCTCACTTCCTTTCTGGAGGATAAATGGCGTAAAGGTCTATGGCGCGAATATTATTTCCGAGAAATTCGTCAGCGATATGGCAAAACCGCTCATGGGAACGAATATTTTTCTTGTGGATTATTCCGGATTAAAAAAGGATCTGGAAAATGTGAGCCAGCTGAAGGATTACGGTATCTGGAGAATGCTGCCTTCGACAATAGTCATAAGGCTTGTAGAGCGGAAGCCGTTTGCGGTGGTGATTCTTTCCGGGACATCCGTTGTTGTTGATGAAGACGGAGTGTTTCTCAAGATAAGGGAAAAGTATCCTTTTGTAAGTATCAAGGATATATCCGGTCTTCCGGTCGTGAAGGGAGTCTCCGAAAAAAAGGTCAAGAATGATTGTCTTCCCGACGAGATTGCGGAGTCGATAAAAACTTCTGTCGGGGAATTGTCCAGGTTTCTGCCTCCGTCAAACCTTCAACTGGAGATGAAGGGAGGGGACGATGTTAACCTTTTGGTGGAAGATGTGCTGAGGGTGCGCTTTGGCAGCGTGGAAAATATTTCAAGAAAGATCGCCGTGCTTGAGGCTATTCTTCCCGGAATCGGAGAGGACTGGAGTATAGTGGATTACGTCGACATTAGGGTTGCTGCCAGTCCGGTTGTCAGGTATCACAAGCGGAAAAATACTTGATTTGTCGAGTGATAATTGATAAAATTTTGTAAATCCAGGCCCGGGGATCAAGGGGATGGTATTGTGTACGAAGATAAAAAAACATTTGCTTCAATAAAAGTTCTGGGCGTCGGCGGCGGCGGGACGAATGCCGTTAACAGGATGATCGGTGCGGGCGTGAAGGGCGTTGAATTCTGGGGCGTTAACACAGATCTACAAGCGCTTTCGGTTTCACTCGCGGACCACAAACTTCAACTTGGAGCGAAATTGACAAAAGGCTTAGGCGCGGGGTCCAATCCCGATTTCGGTCAGAAGAGCGCCGAAGAAAGCGTTGAAGATATTCGCTTGGCCCTCCAGGGCGCGGACATGGTTTTTCTTACTGCCGGCATGGGCGGCGGAACGGGAACGGGCGCATCACCTGTTATCGCGGAGATCTCGCGCGAGATGGGAGCTCTTACCGTCGGCGTAGTTACGAAACCGTTCAGGTTTGAAGGCCCTATAAGGATACAGCAGGCAGAGGCTGGCGTTGCGGCTCTAAAAGAGAAAGTTGACGCGCTCATTGTCATTCCAAACGACAAGCTTCTTCAGGTAGTAGAGAAACGCACTTCAATTATTGAAGCCTTCAAGATGGCGGACGATGTTTTAAGACAAGGCGTTAAGGGCATTTCCGATCTGATCACTGTTCCCGGCCTCATCAATCTAGACTTTGCCGACGTAAGGACAATTATGTTTGAAGCCGGTTCCGCGATGATGGGGATCGGCATCGGTTCCGGCGAGAACAGGGCTATTGAAGCCGCCGAACAGGCAATATCTAGTCCTCTTCTTGAAGAGACAATCACGGGAGCCAAAGGCGTTATATTTAATGTAACCGGCGGTTCCGACCTTACATTATATGAAGTTAACGACGCCGCGGAAGTTATTTATAACGCGGCGGATCCTGACGCCAACATTATCTTCGGCGCGGTTATTGACGAAAAGCTTCAGGGCGACGTGATGATCACGGTTATCGCTACCGGTTTTAAGCCTCAGGAAAGGGCGCTGACTTCCTCAGAGGATGTTTTCAGGAAGAAGATAAGGCCGGAGATCGTTACTCAGCAGCAGCCCGGAGGCGGAGACCACGTTGAACTTCCGCCGTTCATCAGGAATATCTAGAAACTGTACTTGAACTGCAGATAGGCCTGATCCTGATCTCTCATCATTCCGAACTTTGTCCAGTCATCGCCGTCCAGTGCGAGGAAGCCGAGCGTAATCTCGGTGGCATCCGCAGGATAATATGAGATGGACGGCTTAAGTATGTGCCCCTTAATGTTCTTTTCCTGATCCAGCGCCAGGTCCCATCCGGCCGCGACCTCAATTTTGAACTTTTCGTTGAAGAACTTCTGGTCGGCGGAAATAAACAGCATATCGGAAATGGACATTCCCGTTCCGAACATAACTCCGAGCGCTTCCCCGACATCACCGAGCTCCTCTTTCATCATGCGCTTCGCAAACCCGAATAAATCAGTGCTTCTCTCGTCGAAGAAGCCGTGCATGAACTGGGTGTTGATGTAGAGGCCGTTCAAGAATTTATAATCAAATCCGACGGTGAATTTTGTATAATCTGCCACTTCCTGAGTGCCTGTTATTGTTGTTCCTTGGATATGGTCTAAATACAACTGTTGGTAGGCATTTTCGGGTCTCACATGTGCAACTTCCGCCCAGAACCCTATCCCGTAAAAATCACCGGCGAGATCAAAACCGACAACTTCTATCTTAGGGTATGTCTGCAGGGCCTCTATGGATACGTCAATATTTTGGAGATTCGGCGCATCTATTATTACATCTATGTCGGTCATGTTCGGGATGCTGTCGTAACCGTTGAAGTATGAGAGAGAAAAATCTATACCGAAGAAGTTTCTTTCGACCTTTGCACCGAACATGGAATTTGAAAGGTCGTTTGGAGGATATTCAAATTTCTCCTTTACGTCCATAGTAAGATTAATGCCCTGTTTTGCCGCGCCCTTCTCCATGTTGTACAGCGGATTTGTGTACATCGCCAGATAAAAATCGGGCATGATGGCCGGAGTGAATGTGGGGACGAATACGCCGGTCAGTGTTGTATCTCCAAAATAAGAAGCAAGTTTTAACGAGTTTGTCGGGGCCTTTTCGCCAAGCTTAAGGATATCCGTGAAATCATATGGATTTATAACATCCGTCGGGTTGAGCCTGTCCGCCGTTCCCCAGGCGATCCTCTGTTTGCCAGCCTTCAGGTCAACGTTGTCAAAGATGAATCCGTAAACGTCAATGTATGCTTCACGCAGTTCAACGTCCACAGGCTGTACAGATGCAGTGTCGGCAAGCTCATCTGCTGTTGAAGGAGATGAAAGCCCCAGGCTTTTTAAATGTAGCTCCGCGTAAGCCGCGACATTCAGGGAAATTTGAGATTTTGCCTTGAGCCCGAAAATGGCGCGGTTCCACCTCAGTTCATCGCTGGTTCCCGAGGTTCTGGCGCGTTCGTCCATCTCAATGAACCCGCTAAGATCAACGCTTGCCATAGCAAGCGAAGAAAAGGAAGAAATCAGGAGCATGGAAATAGAAACTAAAACCAGGAAACTCTTAAAGGTTTTCATTTTTCCTCCCTCTTATCTTTCCAGATATCTTTCCGTGAAAATACTGTCAGAAAGCCCTGTATCGAACTTAAGATCCTTGAAGATCAGTTTCGACATGTGTTTCTTTTTGACGTCTTCCATTACGAGAACGGTCGGGATCCAATAGCCGCTAATCTTCTTGGCGTTGTCTGTAGTTAGGATTTTCTTGAGCTCGAGTTTTTCTTCTTTGCCGATCTTCTTGAGATCGTAGAATTCAACCCTGAGAGGGACCCTTGATTCCATGCTTACCCAGAGCACCAGCTGTTCGAATTCCTTTTCGCTCTTTTCCTTTTTCTTCAGTTCCAGAACAAAAATCCCTTCCTTGTCCTTGAGCCTTTTGGCATCGTAGTGTTCATCATATCTGAACGAGCCCATGTCATCGTATGAGAAGTCGGATTCCATAAAGCTCTCGCCTTTTGCGGAGCCGGCTATGCGCTTTGTTTTCTTGAACGCGGAAAGATAAATATACATCTTCTCAGTATCAAGATCGGCGTCCTGAACAAGAAAGCCGGTGCCTTTTATGTCGGCCGGGTAGGTGAACTTGATGAGCCTCATATGGTCTCCCTTTCCCCACACGTCCATTTCCTTCCTTATCTCATCACCGTTCTTGTCTATCAATATCATAGTCATCTTTGATGTTTGGTCTTTTGCCTGGTTGAAGAAAGCCACTGTTTTCAGTATTTCATTTCCCGTCATTTCCTTTTCTTTGGATACAACCACGACGGCGGCAAGAAGTCCTACCAGCGTAATGACCAGCAGAGGAATGACGAATTTTTTTAAGACTAACTTTTTCATGATCTTGTCCTCCTATTTAAGAATTTTGCGTCTCGAAAGCAATAGGTCCGGAAGAAGAGCCAGCGCTCCGAGAGCCGAGAACAGTATAGCAAAAGCCGCCAGCCAACCAAAGCTCTTTAAGACCTCGAATTCTGATATCGGCAAAACAAGGAAACCGACAGCGACTGCCGCGGCGTTGTACACAACTGCCTTGCCTACGGTCTTGAGTGTTGTTTTTATAGCGTCCCCTCTCTCGGCGCCTCCGGTCAATTCTTCGCGGTATCTGTTAAAGAAGTGCACCGCGTAATCGATGCCGAGACCGATTGCTATGCTCCCTACCATCACTGTAGCAATGTCTATCGGTATGCCGAGCCATCCCATAATTCCGAAATTCAACATGACCGTCAAAACTATCGGTATCATGCAGAAAATCGATCCTATGAGAGTTCTGTAAAAGACTAAAACCATCAGAAAAACAGCGCCTATCGCTATGAAAAGACTCTGAACCTGGTTCGCGATGAGCATCTCGCGCATGTCCTTTATTATCACAGACATGCCGGAAAGCTTGATGCTGACGTCCTCAGCGTCGCCGAATGTTTCGTTGATTGCCTTTTTGACTTTTACCAGCATCTTGTCGATCTTTGTTGAAACGCTTGTGTTTACTCTGGGAGAAACGAGTATCTGCCGCCTGTCCGAGCTGATCATTGTCTGCAGAAAATCGCCTCCGGAAAGCGACAGCAGCAACAGGTACTGGGCAATTCCCGTTCGGCTGTCCGGGATGACGTCGAATCTCTTGTCGTTGTTGTTCATGAGTCGGTGGGTTTCCTTGATGGCGTCGACGATAGTGTACGGCTTGGAAAGAATTTCGATGTCCCTCATTTTTTTCTGGAGCTTCTCGATCCTTCTCAATAGCTCGGGGTCCTTTGCGTCGCCCTCGATAAGAATATCCAGGGTCATCGCTCCGCCGAATTTTCCCCTGGCCAGGTTCGATGTCTTTACCACTTCGCTCTCTTCGTTAAAGTACCTCACAGGGTCTGATTCCGTTGTTACGCGCGGGTATGCAACAAGGGCGCCGACGAGCAGAAGGGCGGCAAGGATCATTGTCCATTTATGTTTTGTTGTTAAAAAGTTGCCCAGTCCGCCCAAAGCTCTGGTGAGGATCCTGTTCTCTTCCTTGTGTTTACCTTCGGCCTCAGGCCTTTTCCTTGCCAAAAGAAGCAGGGCCGCGGGAATAAAGCTGATAGTTATCAGAAAAGCGGAGCCGATTCCGAAGGCGGAAACAAAACCGAATGTCCTTATCGCCGAAATATCAGAAACGACATTCGACATGAAACCAGCCATTGTTGTTGCGGCCGCAATAAAAACGGCAATGCCTGTCTTGTCTATTACTGTTTCAAGAATCTCTTTGATGCTCCTTGAGCTGTCCTCTTCATAGTATCGCGACAGAACGTGGATTCCGTAGGCGCTGCCAACGCTTGCGAGGAGCACAGGGACGTCTACGGTAACCACGGTCAGAGGCTTTCCTGTGAGCGCCATTAATCCGAACGCCCATATAGACGAGAGCCCCACGCAGATCATCGGCAGTATCACGCCGAACCAGCTTCTGAAGCTAATAAATAATATGAATGTTACAAGGCCAAAAGCCAGGGGGGTGAGTTTTGCAAGATCTTTTACAAGACCTACCTGTATGGCGTGAGCTACTGAGGGAGATCCTGAAATGTACATCTTTTCGGGCCCTTCGTAGCTTTTACAGAACTTTTCGACTTCCGTTACGATGGTCTTGTCTCGCTCGATATAGAGCTTTACTAAAAGAAGGGTTGCGCTTGAATCCTTTGCCACAAAAAGTCCGGCGTATTTCTCATCCGCAAGCAGCTTTTTCTTGAAAGCGGCGATTTCCGGCTTATTTTTTGGCACCTCTTCAATGAGAGGCGCAACTTCAACGCCGTCGGGGGCCGCCTTGATTTCATTAAGGTTTGTAATGCTCATTACCTTGGCGACGCCGGAGATGTCAGCTATCTCGTTTGTTAGCGCGTCAACTTTTGACAGGGTTTCATAGTCAAAGACATTCTCGTCTTCCACTATTACATACATTCTGTCAGCCCCGCCGAATTCCTCATCGATGGCATTGAAAGTAACTACAGATTCGGCGTTACTGGGAAGTAGTTTTTTGATGTCAGTTTCAATTGAGATTCTGGTCGCGCTGATAATGAAAAATACGGTTATCAGCGCAATAATGCCAATAACCATAAGAGGATGGCCGGTTATGAATTTTGCTATCTTTTTCATTGAACCAAGTTTAGCAAAAAGCCGTGAAAAGGTCTATATTTAATTGCCGAAAAAAAAGCTTGACATCGCGGCCCCTATCTTTCATAATCCGCGCCAGAACTGAATATCGAAGGAGGCTAAGAGAAGAGAGATGTCTACTCCCGCGGCCGCGAAGCCGGCCAGCAAGGCAGAGGTGGAGGAGCCCCCGGACCTGATCCAGAGTGAACCCGTAGTAAGCCAGCATCAATTTGTAAGCGACATTATCGACGAGAAACAGTTTTTAGAAGTAACCGCTCATTATCCTTTTGTTTCCACTCGCTATTACCTTTCGCTTGCGGAAAGGAACCTTGATGATCCCATCATGAGGCAGTTGTGTCCTTCAAAAGAGGAGTTGACCGAAGGAGTTTTCTGCTCTGAAGACCCTCTTGCCGAAGGGCAGAGCTCCCCCGTTCCGGGACTGGTCCACAGATATCCGGACAGGGTCCTGATGATTGTAACGAACCTGTGCTTCATGAATTGCAGGCACTGCACCAGAAAGAGGCTCTGGAAACTTGGACGCAGACCCTGTAGTTTGCCCGAAATTCGGTGCATGATCGATTACGTGCGGGGACATTCAGAAGTGCGGGATGTGGTTGTTTCGGGGGGAGACCCCCTTACTTTCTCAGACGCTTTTCTGGACAGGATCCTTGGAGAACTAAGGAGCATCAGCCATATTGAGATCATTCGCATCGGAACTCGCGCGCCGGTGGTCAATCCCTCAAGGATCACTCAGAGGCTGGCAGACGTCCTGTCCAAATACAGGCCGATCTGGCTCAATACTCAATTCAACCACTCAAAGGAAATAACGCCCCAGAGCAGCAAGGCGGTAGAAACGATACTCAAAGCAGGAATACCGGTCAACAGTCAATCGGTTCTTCTTAAGGGTATAAACGATAGTCCTGAAGTAATGATGGCGCTATGCCACGGGCTCCTCAGGATAGGCGTGCGTCCGTATTACCTTTACCATTGTGATCCAGCTCTTGGAACTGCTCATTTCAGAACCTCCATTTCCGCAGGAATTGACATCATTGGGAAGATGCAGGGGTATACATCGGGACTGGCAATTCCAACTTTTGTTGTTGACGCTATTGAGGGCGGGGGGAAAATCCCGCTGCAGCCGCGGTATCTTGTTTCGGAAGAAGATGGTAAAATGATGCTCAGGAACTACCTGGGGCAATTTTACGTTTACGAGGATGCTCCGAAGAAAGCCGCCGTTGTATGAAGATAGGAATAACCTATAATCTCCGGGACGATGTCAACACATCACGGTACATAGAAGGATCCTCCGAGGACGCTTACGAGGAGTTTGACAGCTCTGCCACGGTTGATGCTATAGGCAAAGTCCTTCAGGGTCATGGTCATGAGATCGTAAAGCTCGGGTTTGGCAGGGCCGCTGTGGAGTTGCTGCTTAAGGAAAAGGTCGATTTTGTTTTTAATATTGCCGAAGGGTACTTTGGACGATCCCGCGAAGCCCATATTCCCGCCCTCCTTGAAATGATGGGCATTCCCTACACCGGGCCGGATCCCCTTACAGCTTCCATGACCCTTGATAAGATAACGGCCAAGCGGATCGCGTCTCAGGCGGGGATCGCCGCACCGTCTCATATCGTTATCTGGCCCTGGCAGGAAGTAGATTACAAGGGCGTCAGGTTTCCCGTCATTCTCAAGCCTGCCTGGGAAGGTTCCAGCAAGGGCATAAGGCTGAAGTCAAAGGTCGACAACCCCGACGAGATGGAAGATGTTCTCAAGCACCTCAGGACAAGTTATCGCCGGGAACCGATCGTCGCCGAACAGTTTATTTCCGGAAGGGAGCTGACGGTCGGGATGATCGGAAATGGAGAGGCGGAAGTCTTTGGGATCATGGAGATAAAACCAAAGAGCAAGAAGGATGAGAATTTTATCTACTCGCTCGAGGTAAAGAGGGATTATGTAAAGCTGGTTGACTATGTCTGCCCCGCGGACATAAGCGACCACACCAGGAAGCGCATAGAAAGGCTTGTTCTCCAGCTTTTTGATGTGTTCGGCTGCCGGGACGTGAGCAGGTTTGACTTCAGATTAGACAGCAGGGGAACGCCGCATTTTATTGAGGTTAACGTTCTCCCCGGCTTGAATCCTGTTTCCGGTGACATCGTCATAATGGCTAAGCTTCTGGGAGTAAGCTATAATGAGCTTGTTACCCGGATTTTTGAGCAAGCCCTTACAAGATATGACAGGAGCGGATGAAAATGGCTGTCTATGATTTCGCCTTTGTTTTTATCGGCGACAAAAAGGAGAAGATAATCAAATGGCTGCGCGAGGAATGCCATCTTCGCGGGTTGACTTTCTTGTGGGTCAGCGAGGGAACAGCGCCGTCAATCCTGGAAAAACTTCAATCGCACAAGCTCAAGATCAAATTCCTGGTGGACAACGAATCCAACTATTTTAATCCTGAGGACATTTACATGAAGATCTGCTACGCGGTCAAAGATTCCGGCGGGAGGGTGATTGATGATCCCGATAAGGCGCGCTCCTCGGCGGACAAGTCTATAACCCATTTTGATTTTGCGGATGCGGACCTTCCCGTTCCTTATACCGTTGTCGTAAGAAACTGGCAGCCCGATGATTTTTCGCTTACCGGAGAACAGCTTAAGAAACTGGGCAGGCCGTTCATAATAAAACCTGCAAAGGGCTTCGGCCAGCACGGCGTGGTAAAGGACGCCTCCGGGGATATCAGGCAGATAGCCGAAGCCAGGCATTTCAGCAGGGGGGACAATTTTCTCCTTCAGGAGAAGATCACTCCGTTAACGCTGGGCGATCACATGGGGTGGTTCCGCGTCTATTACCTGTTCGGCGAGATAATCCCGTGTTTCTGGAATACTGAGACCGGACAGTATCGGCACGTCAGCCTTCGTGAGATGTACAAATACCGCCTTCTCCCGCTTGCCCGTTATGTTTCTGAAATTGCTCGAATCACAGAGATGAAGTTTTTCTCCACCGAGATCGCCGTGATGGGGCAGGGCAAGGAAAGGCGATTCGTTATAATCGATTACGTTAATGATCAGGTTGAGCTTTGTGTGCGGCCCACAAAGATGGCGGGCCCGGTATCGGATGTTGTTCAGCATATCGCGTCAACCCTTGCGGAGTACGCCTGGATGCATAAGGTCGGCAAAAAACCTATAACGCATCGTTCCATCTGGCTGGCCAGGGCAAAAACAGAGGACGAATCGATTTAAAAAATATGAGGATTACTGATTACCTCTTAAACAAACCCGGCCATCTCAAAAAGGGCGATACCATCGGGGTAGTAGCGCCTGCCTGGTCCTTCGATTCCGAGAATTTCAGGAAAGGCGTCGTTCAACTCAAGCGCCTAGGTTTCAAGGTCAAGTATGACCACAGGATATTTAGCAGGCATTGGTCGATGGCGGGGCACGACGAGGAAAGGGCTGAGCAGATAAACAGGATGTTTGCCGACCGGAACGTCAGGGCAATATTCTGTGCCAAGGCCGGATACGGTTCAATAAGGACTATCCCGCACCTGGATAAAAAGGTTATAAGAAGAAACCCCAAGATCTTTGTAGGGTATAGCGACATAACCATTCTTCTGGCTTATCTTCAGCGCATAGCGAACATGGTTGTTTTCCATGGGCCGGTTGTTTCCGGAGAAATAAGCAAGAAAATGAGCCAGATATCCCTTGAGTTTTTAATTCGTTCGCTTGTGCAGCCGTTCCCTCTCGGGGAGGCACGCTTTCCCAGCTTGAAAACACTTAGAAGGGGAAATGCAAGCGGAATTCTGGTCGGCGGCAACCTCTCGATGTTGATAAGCGCAATAGGCACCCCTTATGACATTGATACTGATTTCAAGATCCTGTTCCTTGAGGACGTGGGGGAAGACCTTGAAACCATCGACAACATGCTTCTTCATCTTAAGCTTGCCGGGAAGCTTAAAAGGATAAGAGGCCTTGTTTTCGGCCGGATGATAGACTGCTACGATTCTTCCGGCAAAAAATACAGGATAAAGAACATAGTTGATGACATTCTTGAAGACCTGAACATCCCGGTGATTTACGGTTTTCCTTCGGGGCATGCGCGGGGCAGGGGCGCTAATGTCACAATTCCGTTCGGGGTCAATGTCACGATCGACACGAAAAAGCCTTCCTTGAAATTCAATGAGCCGGGTGTAAGATAGGTTAGTGGATGTGCCTCAGAACGTAAAGAAAAAACAGAAGTTGAAAGACAGCTTGAAATACTCCTTCTGGGACGGTTTCTTTGCGTCTGTCCAGTTCGGCATTGTGGAGCAGTTTTCCACGCCGTTCGCGCTTTTCCTTGGCGCGAACAACATAGCCATCGGTTGGCTGAACTTCATCAGAAACACTCTTGTTTCAATCGTGCAGATATCATCGGCTGATGTTACACAAATGATGAAATCTCGCAAAAGACTTATAACATGGTGTGTGTTCTTTGCGGCGTTTTTGTGGATCCCGACCTTCTTTGCCCCCTTCCTTTTTGGCGCGTCCGGAGTTTGGGTTTTTATCCTGCTTTTCGGCCTAACCTCTTCATTCAATATGTTCGCGACGCCGGCCTGGGCTTCCCTTATGTCGGAGTATATTCCCCACAGAAAAAGGGGTGTGTATTTCGGGTGGAGGGGGATGGTTCTGGGTTTTGTTTATGCCGCCAGCATACTTGCCGCCGGCTTAATCCTTCATTACTATTATTTGGTGAGTCTCTTCTGGGGATTTGCGGTGCTGGCGCTTATCGCTTCGGTTTCCAGATTTGTTTCCTGGTTTTTTGTTTCAAAGATGTATGAACCCGCCTGGCGGGTCAAGTCAACCGATTACTTTTCTTTTGCGGAATTCATCGGGAGATTCCCGCGCGGTAATTTTGCTCGTTTCAGCGTTTTTTATTCCTTTCTTTTGCTTGGGGTTTCTCTTGCGTCGCCCTTTTTGCCAGTTTATCTTCTGAAAGAGCTAAGGGCGGACTATCTTGCTTATACGCTGATAATGGGTGCGGCTGTTTTCACGACTTTTGCAACTCAACGTTACTGGGGCAGGTTTGCCGACAGATACGGCAACGCAAAGATCATAAAAACATCAGCTGTCCTTATAGTTTCAATACCGATTTTGTGGATGTTTTCCGGCAGCTTCGCGTATTTGTTCTTGATCCAGCTCTGGGGCGGTTTCCTTTGGGCCGGGTTCAACCTTTCCTCGTCGAATTTTATTTATGATTCTGCCGTTTCAACAAAAAGGGAGCGCTGTATCGCGTATTTTAATTTTCTTTCCGGAGTGGGGATTGGGGCTGGGGCTTTGCTCGGCGGTTTTCTTTACCGCCACCTGCCGGCGCTTCATGGCTCGCAGTTCTTAACGTTGTTCCTGGTGTCTGGAGCTGTAAGGTTTATTGCCGCATTTTTAATATGGATAATGGTCGAGGAAGTAAAGCAGGTAGAGAATATTCGCACGAGAATGCTTTTACTGGACCTTTCGGGTATTAGATCGCTAGGTTTACTCGGCCGAGAACTTATATTAAGGAGAAAATCCTAACTTTATTTCGATTTGTCATTAAATGCTTATCGAGATATAATTTTCACGATGAGCGAATTAAATTATTTGGTTTTATCCGGTGTCTTCATTTACATGGCCGTCATGCTCGGCATCGGCTACTGGTCGAGCAAAAGGATCAAGGACCTTGCCGACTTTCTGGTTGCCGGCAGGCGTTTGCCGTTCTATCTTGCGACGGCAACTCTTTTTGCCACATGGTTCGGCGCCGGGTCTCTTATGGGAGCCGCCGGAACTGCGTATACAGACGGCATTCTCGGAGTGATATCCGATCCGTTTGCAGCGGGCCTTTCGTTGATTCTCGCCGGGCTCTTCTACGTTGCTTTGTTGAGAAGACTTAAACTTCTGACCGTCACTGACATATTTGGCAAATATTACGGCAAAGGCGCTGAGATCTTTGCTTCTGTCCTCATGGTTCCCGTCTATATCGGGTGGCTCGGGGCCCAGATGGTTGCCATGGGATACATTATGCACATGCTTACGGGTGTTGACCCAAATTTCGGCATATTCCTCGGCGCGTTAATTGTACTAATCTACACTTTTGCGGGCGGAATGTGGGCGGTAACTCTCACAGACTTTGTTCAGGTTGGAATATTGATCTTCGGATTATTCATCATTCTGCCTTCAACACTATCAAGCGTCGGCGGATTGGGAGCTCTTCTTAAGGCAACGCCAAAAGAATTCCTGAGGTTTATTCCTTCCAATCCGGGTTATTATGGTTGGATGACATATTTCGGTCAGTGGGCTTTGATGGGGCTCGGCTGCATAGTGGGGCAGGATTTAATTCAAAGATCTCTTGCCGCAAAGAATGAGAAGGTCGCAAAGTACAGTGCGTTAACGGCGGGAATAGCTTATGTTATTATCGGCTTCATACCGATAACTCTTGGTTTTGCCGGCAGATTGATCTTCCCGGGGATAAGCGATCCGGAGCTTATTGTTCCTAGTCTGGCGATTAAATTTCTTTCGCTTCCACTTTTAATGCTATTCCTCGGCGCGCTCATCTCGGCAATAATGAGCTCCGCGGACAGTTCGCTTCTTGCGGCAACATCACTCTTTGCGCATAACATTGTATATAACATCTGGCCGCACAAGAGGGATGAGAACTGGCTTTCCCAGACCAGATACATGACGATAATCATGGCGGTCATTTCTCTTCTTGTGGCGCTTTACGTCAAGACGATTTACAGTCTGATGGTAAATTCCTGGGCCACGCT
>Ga0209536_100004268_pt1 | contig 22575 bp, 16 predicted proteins | sample DeeMarSeWOR28_12_FD_187461 | JGI IMG/M metagenome (GOLD analysis project Ga0209536, IMG submission 187461) | Marine sediment microbial communities from White Oak River estuary, North Carolina - WOR-2-8_12 (SPAdes) (version 2) | ecosystem: Environmental > Aquatic > Marine > Intertidal zone >... | reverse complement strand
TTTGAAATCCTTTGCACATCATTGGCTCACAACAAAAAGTGCATTTCCCCCAGCAACCTCTTGATGTCATTATTACATCATATCCGCCAGCGCAAAAGTTGTATTTGTATTTATATTTTCTTGATTTTCTTGCTGGGGTAGGGATGGTATCTAGGTCTTTTATTGGGGGTCTATCTGGGTTGTGAATGAGTTTTCCATTTTGTACGAACGTCATTCCCTTTACACCTTCTGCTGAGCCTTTCTGTATCAATTCCAGTAGAGTTGCTTCGCCCTCTCCCCTGACAATAAAATCAATGTTTTTTTGTAAGGCCATTTCTCCGGCTAGCCCAGTTGCATGATATCCTCCTGCAACAACGGTTGCTCCTGATTGTTTTGCTTTTTTTGCAATATCTAATGACTCATTGTGCTCAATGGAATAGTTAATGCTTATTCCTACAAGATCCGGCTTAAATTTTTTAAGATGGTGTTCGATGTTCCTTGATTCCATTGCAAGATCTACTATTTCAACTTTTTTAACATGATCTTGTATGTAAGCCGCAATATATTCGAGCCCAAGGGGAATAATATTCGAAATAAATTCACTGTAAGCTGTTGTTTTAGAAGGCTTGATTAATAATACTCTCTTGAATGAGGTCATTCTTGCTCATCTCCTGTATTTGAAATGCCAGGCAAAAGTGATTTAATTTTAGCGATATTAAATGCGCAAAGCTCAAATATTATCGCTGCAAATAATCTCATTAATTTGAGTTTCATTTTGAGCCCTTTATTGTCCTTTAGCACTCTTATAATGAACATTAGAAATATATAATACGAGGCTTTCTTTGCCATAATGTTTTCTGCATGAATGTTAATGGCAAGGTCAGTGTCCTGATCCATTTCGATCGTTGCGTCAACATATTCGACATTATTGCGAGTTGTTTTAATTGTCCAACTCACAATGAGCTTATTTGAGCTGAATAATGCAATTTGTATCTTTTGTTTGCCAAGAATTTTTAGGAAGGCAGACATTTCAAAGATATTATGTAGTCCTTTTTCGGCTGTGAGTTTCCTTAGGTCTGGATTAATAAATTCTCTTAGGTACGACAAATCTTGATAAGAAAATCCGTTTTCAGTGTTATTGGCGGAAAATCTTGTTATGTTGATGAGCGATGCTATTTTTATGGCAAATGAGGTCAACATTTTTTTCTTTTTTTTGTTCTTAGACATTATCTCTTTGTATTCTTGCCCTAATGTTAAATCTTTAAAAAGATTAATATAGATTTTAATAATTAATTCTCTCGTTTGTTTTGCTGTTAAGAAGTCATGTTTAAAAACCAGATTGAGATAATTATACTTATCCCAGTCTGTTTCTGTTAAAATATTTTTCAGTTTAAATTCCTTGTATAGTTCGGCACCGGGAAGGGGGGTGGCTACCCCGATGATTATATAGTCTATCTGAAGTTTTTTTGCATATTCAAAACATTCCCATATATCCTCTTTAGTTTGATACGGTAGCCCAACAACAAATGTGCCGAAGACCCTGCCATTGTATTTTTTAATATTTCTTACGGCTTTTTCTTGAAGGTCCTTAGTCATGCTTTTACCCATTAATTTTAGATGATGTTCGTTCGGGGATTCGATTCCCAGATTGATTAAATTAATTCCGGCATTTATCATCTTTTTTGTTAAAGGCTCATTTTTGCCAATTACATCTACCCTGGTTGGAGCTGCAAGATTGAATTTATATTTATTTTTGATCCTGACTCTCAACAATTGCTCACATATTTCTTCGGCAACTTTAGGGTTCCCGCCAAAATTTGGGTCCATAATTCCGATATATAACGTTTCAGTTTTATGAAGGCTTAGTATCGTCTCGATTTCTCGCACAACATCTTCTGGGCGACGATATCTTTGAGTTCCTTTGCACATCATTGGTTCGCAACAAAACTTGCATTTTCCCCAGCAGCCCCTAGACGTCATGATTGCGTCATATTCTTTGTTAAAGAATGCAGATTTATATTTATATTTTCTTAGGTCTCTTGCAGGGAAACGGATTGAATCCAAATCTTTAATTAAAGGTCTATCTGGATTGTGAGTTGCTTCTCTGCCATCGTAATAAGAAACTCCTTTAACCCCTTCTGCAGATCCCTTCCGCACCAATTCGAGCAGTGTTTCTTCTCCTTCTCCTCGCACTACAAAATTGATGTCTGGATGTAAGGCCAATTCTTCGGCTAGGCCAGTGGCGTGATATCCCCCCACAACCACAGAGGCGCCGGCTTGTTTGGCTTTCCTAGCAATTTCTAGCGACTCATTATGTTCTATAGAGTAAGTGATGCTTATTCCCACTAGGTCTGGCTTGAATTCATTTAGATAGTGTTCAATGGTTTTGGGGTCTTTGGCAAGATCTACAATTTCAACTTTTTGAACATGATTTCGGATGTGGGCGGCAAGATATTCTAAGCCAAGCGGGACGATGTCGGTCAAGGTCTTGTCCCAAATCTTTGTTCTCGATGGTTTAACAAACAAAATTTTCCTAAACATTGCTTTTTGGTTTTTCGATGTTTGTAGCATATTAATTGTTCCAATTTTCCATCATTTTATCAATTTTATAAGACAAAACTTCTGTCCAGATCGCAGCTAGCAATCTAAGTAAGTTGAGTTTATTCTTGAATCCCTTGTTATCTTTAAGAATGTTTTTAAAAAGTTGTTTCTTAATGTTGGGAAGGTCTTTGTTCCCGAACAAATCTTCCAAATGAATATTAATAATTATGCTGGGGCCTTTTTCGTTGCCGCAAATTGTTTCGATGTAATCAACTTTCCCCTTGCTTGTTTTAATAACCCAGCTCACAATTGGTTTGCTTCTGATGTTGGCCGTTATTTGAATCTTCTGTGGCCCTAGAATTTTCAAAAGCCTGGATATTTCAAAGATGTTGTGAACTCCTTTTTCTTCTGTGAATTTCTTCAGGTTCGGGTTGATAAATTCTTTCAAGTATATTGAATGATCAATCAAAGAAACGTCATTGTTTGAGTTCGATTTCAGTGAGTCATAATAATATGCCATCGAAGTATTAATTATCAGCGAAAAGCTCATTGCCAGTTTATACAATTTATGTTTTTTCTTTTGAAGCGAGGCTTCTTTATAATAGGTTTTTAGGAAGAGGTCGTTGTGAAAGTTTATTCCACTCCTTAGAAAAAGCTCCCTCCATTGTTTCTTTGTGAAAGAGTCGTGTTTGAACACTAGATTAACATAGTCATATTTATCCCAATCCTTTTCTATCAAAAGCTTTTTTGATCTTAACTCTTTGAATAATTCAGTGCCTGGTAAGGGAGTGGCAATGCAGAGCATTGAATAATCTATTTGCAGATATTTTGCATATTCGAAGCACTCACGGATGTCTTCCTCTGTTTGGTATGGGAATCCAACTACGAAAGTTCCGTAAACTTTGCCGCCATTTTCTATGATATTCCTTGTCGCCTTTTCTTGAAGATCTCTAGTTGTTTTCTTGTTCATTAACTGGAGATGGTTATTGTTTGGAGATTCTATGCCTAGGTTAAATAAATCTATGCCAGCTTTAAGCATTTTCTTTACCAAATCTCTATTGTTTCCGATCACGTCAACCCTGACGGGCGCTCCAAATTTGATCGAAATGTTATATTTTGTTTTTACTTCAATTAATTTGTCGCAAATCTTCTCCGCTATTCTGGGGTTGCCCGCAAAATTGGGATCTAAGATATGAATCATTAATTCCTTTTCTTTTCGTGATTTTAGTATTTCTTCAATTTCTCTTATCACTTCTTTTGGCTTGCGATATCTTTGGGTTCCTTTGCACATCATTGGCTCGCAGCAAAACTTGCATTTACCCCAGCAGCCTCTCGAAGTCATGATCGCATCATATCCCTTTGCAAAAAAGAAAGGTGCTTCATATTTATATTTTCTTAAATTTCTTGCTGGGAAACTGATTGAATCAAGGTCTTTAATTAATGGTCTGTCAGGATTGTGAATTACTTTGTTTTCTTTGAAGTAAGAAAGGCCTTTTATGTCTTCCGCAGTGCCTTTTTGCACTAATTCTAGCAAGGTTTCCTCTCCTTCTCCTCTTACTACAAAGTCAATATTCGGATCGAATGCAAGTTCTTCTGCTAAACCTGTTGCATGATATCCGCCAACCACTACGGAAGCCCCAGCTTGTTTGGCTTTCCTTGCGAGTTCTAGTGACTCATTATGTTCTATTGAATATGTTATGCTTATTCCTACTAAGTCAGGTTTAAGCTTATTAAGATAGTGTTCAATGCTGTGCGGATCTTTGGCAAGATCAACAATATCGACTTTTTGCACATGCTTTTGAATATAGGCCGCAAGATATTCCAGGCCCAGAGGAATTATGTCCATCCAAGATGCAGAGCCTCGATTTTTAAGGGGTTTTATAAGTAGAACATTTTTAAAAGCTATTTTGCCATTCATTGTCTGAGCTTTAAGATCATTTTAGAGATTTTGTTGAACTTATATGCTAGGATTTCTGATCCTGCGGCAGCGAATAATCTCAGCAAATTAAATTTTCCTCGAACACCGCGGTTATCATTAAAGGCTTTCCCTCCAATTTTTTTACATACATCAAAAAGATTTCTATTAGCACTCATGTCCTCAATGTGAAAATTAATTTGTATAGTAGCGTTATTTTCTGCTCCATCTATTGCATCCATATATTCAACCTTATTGGCTAAGGTTTTTATGATCCAGCTAAGGATGGGCTCGTTTTCATGATTTATAGTAATTTGAATTTTTTGTTTTCCCAGAATCTTGATAAACCTTGTCATCTCAAAAATGTTGTGAAGACCCCATTTTTTTGTGAAATTCCTTAGATCAGGGTTGATAAACTCCTTTAGATCTTTTATGTATAAAAGGTCTTCTGGCCCCCACGGATTAAGAATTGCCAAAAACCTGATTGCGAACATGTACAGTTTTTTCTTTTGTTTTTTTATCTGCGATTCTCGAAGTTCGGATTGTAGTGTCAAGTCGTTATAAAAGTTGAAAGTGGCTTTAAAGATTATTTTTCTTATTTGTTCAGCTGTTAAAAATTCGTGTTTGAACACAAGATTATAGAAATCGTATTTATCGTAGTCTGTTTCAATTAAAAGTCCGTTCGTCACTATTTCGTTGTGTAATTTGGTTCCTGGAAGGGGGGTGAATATGCCAAAATACAGATAGTCAATTTTAAGTCTTTTTGCGTGTTCGAAACACTCCCAAATATCTTTCTCTGTTTGATAGGGCAATCCGACCACAAATGTGGCGTAAACCTTCCCCCCATTGGCTAAAACGTTTTTAACGGCGCGCTCCTGAAGTTCTTTAGTTGTTTTTTTCTGCATTAATTTTAGGTGGGTTGTGTTTGGTGTTTCAATGCCCAAATTGATTAATTCTATGCCGGCATTTATCATTTTTTTGACTAAATTTTCATTTTTGCCAAGCACATCAACTCTTGCACAAGCAAAGAATGTGAATTCACAGTTACTTTGAGATCTGAATTCAATTAATTTATCGCACAATTCTTCTGTGATTTTCGTGTTGCCGCTAAAATTTGGGTCAATAATGCCTATGTATACGTCGGCGTTATTGTGCAAGTGCAATATTTCTTTAACTTCTTTTAATACTTCTTCTGGCTTCCGGTACCTTTGAATTCCTTTGCACATCATTGATTCGCAGCAAAATTTGCATTTTCCCCAACAGCCTCTTGATGTCATAATCGTGTCGTATTCTTTGCCGAGTCCGGATAATCTGTATTTCGTCTTCCTTAAATTCCTCGCGGGGAAACTAATAGCTTCGAGGTTTGCAATTAAAGGCCTGTCCGTATTGTGAATTACTTTGTTTGCTTTGAAATAAGAAAGCCCTTTTATATCTTCCGCAGAGCCTTTTAATACTAGCTCTAACAGGGTTTCTTCTCCTTCTCCTCTCACTACAAAGTCAATATTCGGATTGGATGCAAGTTCTTCTGCTAAGCCTGTTGCATGATATCCTCCAACCACTACGGAAGCTCCAGCTTGTTTGGCTTTCTTTGCGATTTCTAGGGACTCATTATGTTCTATTGAATAGGTTATGCTTATTCCTACTAGATCAGGCTTAAGCTCATTAAGATAGTGTTCAATGGTATGCGGATCTTTGGCAAGATCAATAATATCGACTTTTTGCACATGCTTTTGAATATAGGCCGCAAGATATTCTAAGCCCATGGGGATAACATCGATCACAAATCCAGCTCCCATGTTTTTAGAAGGGTGAATTAATAAGACTTTTTTAAACGCCATTTTACTTGTCCAAATAATCTATTTTTTATTGCAGTATATGTTGAGCGCGCTATCTCAAACAATTTGCAATCGATTTTGCGATTTCATACACTGCTGACGAATTTTCTATTCGTTTCATGTTTATCTTAAATATGTCTGTTCCGGAAGATTGTATTTTGCTAATTGCCGCGACAATTTCATTTGGTTTTCGGGCAATTACTCCTATGCCATTGTTTTTTACATAATCCACATTTCCTTCTTCTTGGCCCGGAGCGTTATTTGTGATAATTATCGGAAGTTTCTTTGCTATAGCTTCAAAGATTGCCCCTGGGCCCGCTTTTGTGATTAGAATGTCCGATGCGTCCATTATTTCCGGAATTTTGTCGGTAAAACCAAATACTTTGATTGGGAAGCGAAATTTTGCATGGAGAAGTGTTGACTCAAGTTTCTTATTATATCCGGCAATCACTATGAGTTGTATGTCCAAATTTGAGATCTTTAGAGCTTCTACTAAGGCAGAAATTCGACCAATTCCTATGCCGCCACCCATGACTAGGGCCGTAAATTTGTTGGGAGAAAGGCCCATTTCTTTTCTTAATAAATCTTTATTCAAATTTTTCTGCAAGAATTTTGGGTGGATGGGGAATCCAATAACTGATATTTTATCTTTTGGCATGCCAAGTTTAATGCATGCATCTTTGGCTTCTTCGGTGGCGACAAGCTGATAATTAATATCAGGATGTACCCAGCCGGCATGAACGCTGACGGGATCTAAAACTACTGTTATGGTCGGAATAGACAAGTTTGTTTCTTTGAGCGCCTTGACAATGGCTTTTGGCGCAAGAGCAACAAGCGGGACAATTAAATTTGGCTTCTCATCATTTAAAAACTGTTTCAGTTTTTTTGAATATAAAAATGGATAAAAAATATTGTACATTTTGTTAAGTCTATTCGGATCATTTGAAAAATAATATGTTGTTTTATAAAGCCACGGGAAGAATTCTGCAATAATTGGGTAAGAATAAAAAATTGATGTCCAGAAGGTTTTTGCTTGCATGGTAAGGTCAATAATTTTGTGTTCAAAAGGGCCTATTTTAAGACCCTCCATCGCGGCGATTATGGCTTTGGCTGAGGATATGTGCCCGCCGGTATGACCACAGATAAGGTAAACAATTTTTTTCAATTTATGCGGACCTCTTTCTCCGACGATGTTTGTGTATATTTTATCTCATTGTAATGAAATAAGTCAATAATTATTGAATTTGTATACGTTCGAATAATGGTGATGCTGACAATAGCCAGGCTTTAAGGGGTGAGCTTAAGTTTTAATCAACTAGCCTAATTATTTCTTCCGCAATCTCAAACGATGACCTTGGGTTAAAGAACGTCTTGATGTTTTCTCGATATTCTTGAGTCTTTCCTGTTTCAATCCATTCCTTTACAGTTTCTGCGATTTTTCTTGGGTCTCTGATGAACCTCCCGAATTTGTTCTTTTCTATCCATGGAGGATTCCCTGCTTCCTGCCCGGGAATGTAGGAATCGATTATCATCGGTAGCCCGCAGGCAAGAGCTTCGGAAGTTGTTACCGAACCGGCCTTTGTAATTATCATGTCAGACGCGTGCATAAGTTGCGGGACATGTGGCGTGAATCCGTAGGGTTTGATCTTGCATTTAAAGGGATGTTCCTTCAACGCTTTGATTACGTCCTTGTTCCTGCTGACGAGGATCACAAGCTGGATGTTGTCTTTGTTGACTGCATCGAGTTCTTTTGCAATTTCGAAGATCTTTCCGAAGCCGACGGCTCCACCCATTATCATAATTGTGAATTTATCAGGGGCCAGGTCTTGGCTTTTTCTAAATTCTTCTTTTGGGCCGTAGTCTTTAAGGAATCTTGGTCTTACGAGGGGGCCCAGGAATTTTACTTTTTCTCTCGGATGCCCGAATTTCAACAGCATTTCTTCTGCTTCTCTTGTGGGGGCGAATATAAGGTCGAATTCTTTCGATTCTATCCAGGCCCTGTGGACAGTAATAAGCTCAAGTATTACGTTCGCAGTTTTTACTTTCCCGAGCAAACCCATTTCCTTTAGGCACCTGAATAGAGGGTAATTTGACAGCGGGTGTACCGAAACAACCGCGTCCGGCTTCTCAGTTTCTATCAATTGTTTCATTTTCTTGCCGATTGCATTGTAAGTATAAGAACGTATTAGTTTAAAAGCCGGAGCATTATTAGAGATCCAGAACATTGCTTCGTAGACGCGGGGAACATTGTTTACTAAGATGTCATAGGACTTATTGCCCACGAACTGGCTATTTTTGCTTCCAAGAGACCAGATATCGACTATCTTGTGCTCGTAGGCTTCCTGGCCTTTAATTTCTTTTATCGCTGTCTCAATAGCATCAGCGGCGGTTCTGTGCCCGCCGCCGGCGTGGGTGATTAAATGGAGTATCTTTTTCATTTTTTAATCGAAATTCTTTCTTTGATTGTTCATGAGATTTTTCTTGTGTTCTTTACGAGCTTACCAAGCTGGTTTTTCTATTTTAACCGTTCCTTTAATTTCGCTTCAATCAAAATCTCATTTTCATCATAAAGCCCTTGTTCAACTTTTTCCAAGTATGGTAAGTATTGTTTAACTTCCTTATTTACTCGATACCAATTATATTTGAAAAGCATCCTGTGGCCTGCTTTGCCAAGTTGGCCCATTAAAAGAGCTTTGGCAATTTGTGTTGTCGCATAAAATTTATTATGTCCACGGATAAGTTCTTTCTGTAGAGTGCTTGGTTTCATTCTTTTTGGGAAAAAGGTTACAAAATTACCATTCAAGTAGTCCCAATTATATTGAAAGGTTCTCTGAATAGGCAATAATCTATTTTCTAATCTATTTGGATATTCACCTAAGCAAAACATGTAAAGTCCTGCAAAATTTGAAGAAATAGCAAAGTTAGCTGTTTCTCTAACTGTTTCTTTTGTGTCGTCATCAGCACCTAAAACAAAGGAAGCCAATATGTCTATTTTGTGTTTTTGAATGACTGAAACTGCCTTTTTTATGTCGGATAGTGTTTGTTTTTTGTTGTATTTATTCAATGTTTCATCATTTATCGACTCAAATCCGATATATAGCATTAAAACTCCTGCTTTGTGGAGAAGTTTAAGTAATTCCTCATCTTCAGCCACATCCAATCTTACAAAAGCGGCAAAGAATGCATTAATTTTTTCATCGATGATCCTTGTAAGTAGGGCTTTTGTTCTTTCTTTGTTGGCAGTGAAGTTATTGTCTACTATTATAAAATTTCCACCCTTAGAAAATTCCAGTTGATATTTAATGTCCTTAATAACGCTATCAATGCTTCGCATTCTATACCCTCTGCCGAACATTCCGGCAGCTGGACAAAAACTACAATTAAAAGGGCACCCGCGGGAAGTTTGCAGGGCCAACAAACGAAATCTTTTTTCTAATAATAATTTAAGATCGGACTTTCTTGGATAGTGTTGCATTAAAGATATATCTGGGTTTTTATCAAATTCTTTAACTGGAGGTCGATTAGGATTGTGGACTATTTTATCGTTAACTTTATAAGAAACACCTAACACTTCTCTCAGGTTTAAATTATTATTTAAGGCTTTTATCAGTTCCGGCAGTGTTTCATCCCCTTCCTGCCGAACCACAAAATCAGAAAATTCTAGACATTCTTCTACTATATTGGTTGGGTGTGTGCCCCCTAAAACAATAGGGACATCCTTAACCTTTTTGATTTTACTAATAATTTCTTTTGTTCTATTATGAGCGGGCCCCATAACCTGAAACCCAATCAAATCTGACTCAAATACTCTTTTCCAATCTATGGGGCCAATATCTTCCACAAAAATCTGGATATCAAACCCCTCATCCCTCAAAATTGTGCCTAGAATGGTTATTCCATATCTGGGCATGATTATGGCACTTAGCAAGTTATAGATGTTGCTTCTAGGCACAATCAAGGTGATCTTTTTAATTGTTTTTTTCTGTTGCATTTTTTAGATATTAACAGTTATTTGAATTTTAGTCTAGTATAAAAATCCGCTGCAATTTTTGAGAGACAGAGATTGAAGTGTTTCTTTAAGATTAAACCGGAGGAATATATTTTAATTGGTTTTGGGGAGTATTTTGAACCATTAATGATAGCTTTAGCAACAAGGATTCCGCTTTCTACGGCGGGGCCTATTCCTTCGCCCCAGTCTCTTGTTGCGAGTCCTTTTGCATCGCCGATAATAAATGCGTTTTCAATTTGCCCAACTTTTGTTTTGTCTCTCTGATAATAAACAAGTCCTTTCGGGTTGGGTCGATAATTTTTGATTAGTGATAGGGCTTCAAGTTTTTGAATAAAATAGTTCCAGTGCGCTCTAATTGTGGTTTTGTTTCTTTTTAACATTTCTGATAATCCACCAATTCCAATATTTAGATACTTATTGCCCTTGGGGACATACCAGGAGTACCCAGGAAGCCCTTTATCAAAAAACCACAAGCGGCAATTTTTGTCATGGTAATCATAAGCGAATTCTTCTTCCAGGGTAACTATAAGAGACTCTTTTGGGCGCGGATTTGCTTTTTTGAAATAAGTTTTATAAACTGGGCAAAAAGTTCCGCCTGCGCCAATTAGATATTTGCAACAATATTTGTCGTCGATAATATAGCAATCATTTTCTTTTTTTATATTATTTACATTGTGGGTGTAAACCGGAGCTGCTGAGCGCTTAAGCAGCCAGCCATCGAATTCATATCTTCTTATAGAATATTGAAGTGTTTTAAGCCGTAGATTTCTACCGAAAATATTTAGATGAAAGTTGTCAAAAGTTATAAAACTGTGAGGATATTTTTTTATGTCAATTTTTAAATTCTTAACGACATTCGGGGTGATCCAACCGGCGCATAATTTGGTTCTGGGGAATTCTTGTTTGTCGAGGATTAAGCACTCAATTCCATTTTGTTTCAATTTCCAGGCGCAGGTTGAGCCTGCTGGCCCCCCTCCGACAATTATTACCTCAGAATAAATCATAATAAATGTTTATCTTGGCTAATCCGTTAGCAAATCCGACAATTTGGCTGTTTTGTTCCTGGTTTAGTCATAACGATTTGCCATAATTGGAGGACTCGAGCTCTAAAAAATCCCGCGCAGATTAATAAATAATATCTCCACATTCTATAGAAACGTTCATCATAATTGCTTTTTAATTGGGGCCAAGCATGCTCAAAATTGCTATGCCATGTCATAAGTGTTTTGTCGTAATCTGGCCCAAAATTATGCCAATCTTCCATGATAAATAATTTTCCCACTGCTTTTCCTATTTGGTAAATGGTGGGGATCATTCCGTTGGGGAAAATATATTTTTTCATCCAGGGATCACCCTTAAAAGCGATATTTCCACCGATTGTGTGAACAAAGGCGATGCCATCATCTTTTAAACATTTATTTACAATTTCCATATAAGTTCGGTAGTTTTTGTGCCCCACATGCTCAAGAATCCCGATAGATATGACCCTGTCGAATTTACCGGTAACCTCTCGGTAATCTTGCAGTCTAAGTTCGACCGGGAGTCCTTTGCAGAGTTCCATCCCGTATTCTACCTGTGCCTTAGAAACAGTCACGCCCAAAACTTTAACGCCGTATTTTTCAGCTGCATATTTTGCAAAACCGCCATAGCCACATCCTAGCTCAAGAACGGTCATCCCTGGCTTAAGATTTATCTTCTTGCACACCAGTTCTAATTTTGCTTCTTGTGCTTCATCGAGATTCTTTGCGTTTTTCCAATAGCCACACGTGTAGTTCATTCGTTTATCAAGCATGGCTCTAAACAGATCATTTCCCAGATCATAATGTTTTTCACCGACTTCAAATGCTCTTGCTTTAGATTGAAGATTGAAAAGTTTTGCTTTCAAAGCATAGAAAAACAAAATCAAGCTTGCCTGTAGTTTTTTATCAAGGCTCGCCCTAAGAACTCGATCAAAAAATTCATCAAGTGCATCGCAGTCCCACCACTTATCCATGTAAGACTCACCTAGGCCGAGCGAACCTTTGCTTAATATCCTTTGGTAAAACTGCTTGTTGTGGACTTGAATATCCCAAGGATTTTCCCCGTTAATCGTGATTCCTGGCAAAGAAACTAATTCTTTTATAAGCTTCTCTTCTTTATTGGGGCTCATTTTTGCTGTTTCCTTAAACCTTCATTTCATAAATGCGGTATTTCTTATGAGTTTCTGCGCCAATATCTTCAACATAACGGTTGATTAAATCATTATCCTCTAAAGTCCAGCCAAATTCACACCAATCAAAACCGAGCTTTCTTGCTACAATTTCACCATCATAAAGTAAATTGCCTATAACTCCGATATTGCGATATTCTTTCTTGACCCCTGCTATCAATGTGCGAATTCCTGTAATCTTTCTTTTATAATAAAGGAATTTAAGAATCCCTAATAGATTCAAACGGCCATTTAGTTTTTTTAGAACTTGATTAATATCTGGTATGGCAACGCCAACTCCTATTGGTTCGCCATTTTTCTCTGCGAAGAGAGCAAGTTCAGGAATTAAAAAAGGGATCATTTTTTCAGCTGCCAGGTCCATTTCCTTATTGGTCATAGGAACAAATCCCCAGTTTTTCTCCCAGGCGGCGTTATAAATGTCTTTTAATATTTGAATATCCCTTTTAAGATTTTTCTTGTCCAAGGGTCTGACAACAAACCCCGCCCTTTTTTTTGCAAGTTTGAGAATTTTAACGGTGCGCTGTGGCATTTCTTGTTCTTTTCTAAAAATATGTTCAAACAGATCTTTTGCTTTTTTTAGCCCGTAGCTTTCCATAAATTCAAGGTAGTATTTCGGGTTGTAGGGCATCATAATTGTTGGGCTGGAATCAAATCCTTCCAGAAGAAAACCGCATTCATCGTTCATACTGGGATTTACCGGGCCTCGCATGTTTTGCATGCCTTTTTCTTTGAGCCAATTTCTTGCTCTATTAAGCAGCAACTCAGCAATCTGGTAATCCGGCATACATTCAAAAAACCCAAAAAAGCCCATTTTTTCCTGGTGAAAGTTGTTGTGATTTTGATCTATAATAGCGGCGACGCGGCCAATGGTCTTGCCCTCATTTTTTACAATAAAAAGCTCACGTTCTGCGTGTTCCCAGAAAGGGTTCTTTTTAAGGTTAAGTATGTCCTTTACTTCTTCCTTCAATGGGGGAACCCAAAGGGGATAATCTTTATAAATTTTCCATGGAAGGTCTATGAATTCAGATAGTTCTTTTTTATTTTTAACCGTATTAATTTGCATGTTTTACTTAAGATTTTACTTTAGATTGAATGCTGTCGATAATATCTTTGACGGTCTTAAACTCGCGTGCCTCATCATCTGATATTGATATTGAAAACGCAGTTTCTATTTCAAAGAGCATCTCGACCCGCTCTAAAGAGTCCAGATAAAGGTCTTCCACAATCCCGCTGTCTTCTTTAATCTCGATATCAAGCTTCTTTGTTCTTACTGAACTGAAGATATCCTTAAGCTTTGATTTGATTTCTTCCCTGGTCATTTTACTTGCCTCCTTCATATTTTTTAAATATCAAAACCGAATTATTCCCTCCAAAAGCAAAGGAATTGGATAGGGCGATTTCTATCGGGTGTTTTCGGGCGCTGTTAGGAACATAATCTAAATCACATTCCGGGTCAAGCGTTTCGTAATTAATTGTTGGAGGGATAATGCTATTGTTGATTGTCAAAATTGTAGCTATTGCCTCAATTGCTCCTGAAGCTCCCATGCTGTGTCCCAGCATGGATTTATTGGAACTAATAGGAATTTTATAGCTGTGATCTTTTAAGGCTTCTTTTATGGCTTTTGTCTCTGTCTTGTCATTCATAACGGTTGAGGTGCCGTGAGCATTAATATAATCTACATCCTCAGGTTTAAGATTTGCATCTTCCAAGGCTTTTTTGATGGCGAGTGCTTCTCCTGAAAAATTTGGCTGGGCGATATGGAAAGCGTCGCTGCTTGCTCCGTAACCGATAATTTCGCCGTAAATTTTAGCATTTCTTTCCTTGGCGGATTCCAGGTCTTCAAGCAAAAGCATTGCCGATCCTTCGGAAAGTATTAATCCATTTCTGTTTTTATCAAAAGGCCTGCAAGCTCTTTGTGGATCAGGATTATTGGATAGGACTCGCATCATTATCCAGGCTGAAAACATGGAAGGTGTGAGGGGTCTATCCAAGCCTCCTGTAAGAACTTGTTTTGCGGTTCCGAATTTGATCATATGATAAGCTTGTCCTATTGCCGAAGCGCCGGATGCACAGGCAGAGGCAATCATGTGATTTGCTCCTGTTAACTTGTAATATATTGAAGTCATGGAAGCCGGGTTATTGTACATTCCTTTTGGAATGGTTTGGGGGGAGCCTTTTCTCCAGCCTTTTAGGAAATATACGGAGTATCCTTCTTCATGACTGGCTATGGGGCCAAACCCGGAACCAAATATTGTCGGGATGAATTTCTCTTCTTTTAGATCGAGCCCTGCCTTTTTAAGGGCCATTCCTGCTGTTGTCAAAACTAAGTGGGTAGAGGGATCGATTTTATTTAAGTTGAGATCGGGCAGATATTCTTCGTAGTTAATAGTGGGGACTTGCCCCCCGATTTTGATAGGATAGTCGTAAGCGTCGAAACCGGATAAAATTCTTATTGCCGACCGCCCATTCACCAAGTTTTCCCAAAGTGTGTCAACTCCAATTCCAAAAGGTGTAATTGCTGACATTCCAGTTATAACTACGCGTTTTGCTCTAATATCAATCGAGTTTCCCATTATTGTTATATAATCTCGAGTTTCTTTCCAACCTTTTCGAATTTCTCCAGAACAAAATCGAGTTCTTCTTGTGTGTGTGTAGCTTTATAGCTTGTTCTGATTAATTCTTCACCAGCCGGAACTCCAGGGGAAAGAACCAGGTTAGTGAACACGCCTTCTTCTTCAAGCATTTTCCCCATTTTTAGAGTTTTTTCGAGATCTCCGATAAATATGGGAACAATAGGAGATTTTCTGTTTTTAACCTTGAAGCCTAATTGTTCGAATCCCTTGATCATATAGGCAATATTTTTATGTAGTCTGGTGCGTCTTTCTGGTTCGGTGCATAATATATCTAGAGCTGCAATGACAGCGGCCGTGGATGCGGGTGGGAGGGATGCTGTGAACATGAGTTCTCTTGAAACATGTTTTACGTAATTTGTTGCTTCAACATCAGAAGCTATAAATCCTCCTACTGAAGCCAGGGATTTACTGAATGTTCCCATAATGATATCCACATTATTGATTGACTCAAATTCTTCTGCACTTCCAAGCCCGTTGCTGCCTAGAACGCCCACCGAATGCGCTTCATCGATCATTAGCCGCGCTTCATACTTTTTAGCAAGGCGAACAAGTTCGGGTATATGGGCAATATCGCCGCTCATGCTGAAAACACCGTCAGAAACAATCAATTTTCCATGCTGTCCATTATTTGCCTTTAGTAATCTTTCAAGGTCTTCCGTATTGTTATGTTTAAACTTCAATGTTTTTGCGAATGAGAGCTGGCAACCTTCTGTTATGCTCGCATGGTTTTCTCTGTCGCTGAAGATAAAATCATTTTTCCCTGTAATGGTAGAAATTGTGCCTGAGTTTGCAAAAAACCCTGTGCTGAATACGATAGCCGATTTTTTGTTATATAGGTTAGCTAGTTTGCTTTCTAGTTCCAGATGTAATGAGATTGTTCCGTTTAGGAATCTGGATCCTGTGCAGCTTGTCCCGAATTTATCGATTGCTGCTTTTGCCGCTTCCTTGATCTTTGGGTGCTGAGAGAGTCCGAGATAATCATTAGAGGCAACTTGAATCAGCCATCGGCCGTTGTGATTTACCTTGTTTTCTGTCGTGTCGTCAATCGTGCGAAAGAAAGCGTATACCCCGGCTTCCTTCAGTTTCTTGTCGCGATCGTATTTTTTTGCCCTTGAATAAATGTCTGGGGCGTTTGGGGAAAACATGCGCAATATTCTAATATACGTCGAGGTTTTTGTCAAAGCTCTTTTTATATGATACGATTGCTGTAATGAATAAAAGGCTATTTTTAATTAATCCGAAAAGTCCGCATGAAAAATTCAATTCTTCAGTGATTATTCCGCCCCTTTCCCTTGCGTATATTGCGGCGATGACTCCTGACACTTGGGATGTAGAGCTTGTTGATGACAATTTGATTGGGTATAGTAGGGAGGCGGAAGAACGGGCTTTGAGATTATTCAAAGGCATGATTGACCGCAAATTGAGTAAGATTTGGGCCACGCAAGCTTCTGTAAATTTTGCGAACAACGATGAAGTTCTTTATTATGCAGCAAAAAGCGGTTGCCGCGCTGTAGCTATTGGGTTTGAGTCTGTTTCTCTGGAAAGCTTGACATTAATGAATAAGAATTTAAATGTTATGTTTGGGCCGGATAAGTATGCGGAAATTGTGAAAAAATTGCATGATCATGGAATTATGGTTTATGGCCAAACAATCTTGGCGAATGAAATGGATACTGCCGAAACGTTTAAAGAAACTGTGGATTTTTACAATTATGCTAGGATTGACGTGCCCAATCCGAACTTATTGGTTCCTTTGCCGGGCACACGATTGTTTGAAAAGCTTAAAACCGAAAAGAGATTGTTGCGCCAACATTTTCCTGGGGATTGGATCCTTTACTCAGGAGTTAAGGTTTTGTTTAAGCCAAATAATTTGACGGTTAAACAGATAAATGATGGGTGCTTGTATATATATAAGAATCTATTTACGATATGGCAGATACTTCTTCGCGCATTTAGGGGTTTTCTTCGTTTTAAAAGCATACGTTGTGCGATATTTTTGTGGGCAGTGAATATCTATGTGAGGGAAACATTATTTAATAAAATTAAAAGAGGTTTGTAATGAAAAAATCCGCACTTGTTACTGGCGGCAACGGTTTTATCGGAAGTTTTCTTGTTGAGAAGCTTCTGAATGAGGGATATGACGTTCACTGCCTTGTGCGAAAAACAAGTGATCTCCGGTGGATCAAAAATCTCCCGGTCAAACTTTTCTACGGAGCACTCACGCAGGCTATATCAACGATCGATCCGCTAAAACATGTGGATGTCGTTTTTCACCTTGCCGCGAAGAAGCGGGCTTTCAAAGAAGAAGAGTATGACGATGTGAATCAGCACGGGACATCAAACCTCCTTGAAGAATGCAGGCTGTCCGGAAGAGTAAAGAAATTCGTATATCTGAGCTCTCTCGCGGTTGTCGGACCAAATCCTACTCCGAACCCGTGGAATGAAACCGCTCAGTGCAATCCAATATCATTCTACGGCAGCAGTAAACTAAAAGGAGAGGAGGAGGTCAAAAAGTATTCGAAATTCTTCTCAACAACAATTATCAGGCCTTCGACTGTTTACGGCCCGCGCGACATGGACCTGCTGCCGTTATTCAAGGCAGTCAAATGCGGCATTAAGCCTAAGCTTCGCACAAAAGAAAAATTATTGAGCCTCTGTTATGTTGACGATCTGGTCGAAGCCTTGTGGCAGGCTTCTCAATCGGATAATTCCGCGGGGAAAACTTATTTCATGTGCCATAAGCAATCTCATTCTTACAATGAAATGATCGACATGCTTTCAGCAAAACTTAACAAGAGAGGGTTGGATATCCCGATCTCTGAAACTCTGATGCGTCAGCTTGCCTTCTGCAACGAGGCTCTCGCTAAGCTCAGGAAAAGAGCGGTTCCTCTAAACAGCCAGAAAGCGAATGAAATTCTGCAGGTATACTGGATCTGCAGCCCGGAGAAGATCGGAAAAGAACTTGGCGTTGTCGCGAAGATCGGGCTCGACGAAGGAATTGCTAAATCGATCGAATGGTATAAAGCAAACAATTATCTATAAACCATGAAAAAGATTTTGTATCTATACTCTGATGCTGGCGGATGTCATAAGATCGCCGCGGAGGCCATCGCGGAAGCGATCGATTATAAATCGCCTGGGAATTTCGAACATAAAATCGTTGACATATGGTCCCTGGGCAGTAAATTCCAGGAAAAACTCTTCGGTGAGGGGGCATATAAAAATGCAATGCAGTATTATCCTTCACTGTACGGCCTCGGTTTCTGGTTAACGAACAGCAGGCCGATCAGTTCCTTTCTTTCCCGCTTGAATTATCCAAGCCTCGGCAGGGGATTAAAAGAATTGATTCAATCTGAAAGACCGGATTTGATAGTTTCTGTTCATCCCTTGGTTAATTCTCCATTGATTCAATCATTAAGAGAGCTGAATCTTTACGGAGTAGTTCCAACAATAAATTGCGAATTGGAACTAGTCACTGTTCACCATTTTTGGGTCGACAGGGGATTTGATTATAATGTTGTTCCGACAAAAGAAGCGCGGGATTTGTTTTTGAAGAGGGGGGTTCATCCTGGGAAAATAAAACTGATCGGCTTTCCTGTCAGAAAAAAATTCCTGGAAGAGCTTCCAGATAACACCTCATTGAGAAGAGAACTCGGTCTCGACGAGAATAAATTCTCGATCCTGATTATGGGTGGAGCTGAGGGAGTGGGGGACATCGTTGGAATTGTCAATGAATTGAAAAAGGCGAGAAAAGAAATACAGGTTCTTGTTTGTACCGGGAAGAACAAGAGGCTTTTTGATCAACTTAAGAGCTTGCATGTTTCATATTCGTTAAAAGTTTACTCGTTCACTGAAAAGATTCCGCAATTGATGAGAGCTTCGGATTTAATTCTTACAAAAGCAGGCGCCGCGTCAGTTTCGGAAGCTATTGCAAGCGAACTTCCGATGATCATCTATTCTTATATCCCGGGTCAGGAGGCGGGGTCGCCGGGATGGGTTGAAAAAAACGGCTTCGGGAAATATGTCAAAGAGCCGGAGCTGATTGTTAAGACCATTAATAATTGGGTTGAATCCGGAAAGATTAATGAGATCAGAAGTAATATCTCGAAGTTCAGAGACCCGGCGTCTACTTTTAAGATTGCGGATCTGATTCTGTCAATCCTCAAAACAAAGCTTTGATATTATTACGCCTTTATTTTTTCAAAAAACAATGCTAAACTAACAAACCTTCAGATACACTTAAAGTCCAAGGAGGCTTTCTTGATGAGATTTTTCAAATACTGGTACTGGGTCGTTTTTGTTGCGGTCTTATTTTTGTTCATTTTCTTTACCAGGCTTGTTAGTATCTACGTCGACTGGTTGTGGTTCAATTCCGTAAACTTTTCTCAGATTTTTATTAAGATACTCGCGACAAAGATCGGGCTGTTCTTCGGGCTCGGCCTGCTGTTTTTTTTAATCGCCTATATAAATATCTTTGCCGCGAGAATCGCCACGCCGAAAGCGAGATGGGTCGTAAAAGAAAATATCATCGAGATCCCGGACATCGACAGATACCGAAGGATTTTTGAAAGATTTTTAATGCTCGGTGTCGCGGTCTTTTCTCTCATGCTTGCCAGCGGATTCACCATCATCTGGGATATGTACCTTAAATTTGTATACGGAGAGTCATTTGGCGCTCTTGATCCGATCTTCGGGATTGATATTGGATTTTTTGTTTTCAAGCTTCCTTTCATAAAGTTTGTGTACGGACTGATCATGTTCGGCCTATTTGTTTCCGCGATTATCATCGCTGTTTATTATTTTCTCTTTGGAAGCATTCGCGTTACAACAAAGGGGTTGGTATTTTCCAAGCAAAGCGAAATTCATATGTCGCTTCTCGGCGCCGTTGCGTTTGCAATGATGGCCTATGGATACCGCATGGGGATGTTTGATCTCCTTTATTCTTCCCGCGGCATAATTTTCGGCGCCGGTTTTACCGATGTTAACGCCAGTCTGCCGATGCTCTGGATATTGCTCGTGCTTTCATGTATTGTTTCGCTTTCATTTGTTGTTAACGCTTTTAAAGGCGGATGGAGAATCCCGGCCGCTTCTTTAATTGTTCTTCTCGCGTTTTCTATAGTTATAAAACCCATTTATCCTGAAATTGTGCAGAGGCTCTACGTTTCCCCTAACGAAATAGTCAAAGAAAGCCCGTATATAAAATTGAATATTGAATATACCCGCAAGGCATACAAGCTCGACAAGGTTTCTGAAAAAGAATTTCCTGTTGAAGACAATCTTGTGCTTGCTGACCTGAGGGCGAACGAGGGAACGATTTCAAATATCAGGTTGTGGGATCACCGGCCGCTGCTTTCAACTTACGGGCAGATACAGGAAATTAGAACATATTATGATTTTGTCGATGTTGATATTGATCGTTATACGATCGGTGGAAGAGAAAGGCAGGTCATGCTTTCCGCCAGAGAATTAAATTATGGGGCGCTGCCGAGCAAGATATGGATTAACGAACATCTAACGTACACGCACGGGTACGGCGTCGCGCTTTCTCCCGTCAACAAAATCACTGAACAGGGACTGCCTGATCTTTTGATCAAAGACATTCCTCCGTCATTTCCGTCTGACATAAGACTAGACAGGCCGGAAATATATTATGGCGAAATTGCCAATGATTACTGCTTTGTTAAAACAAAGTCAAAAGAATTTAATTATCCCGCCGGTGAGAAGAATGTTTATACAGAATATGTTGGAGAAGGGGGAATTCCCATTTCATCTCTTATGAGGAAAGCTTTGCTTGCTGTTCGTCTTGGAACCCTCAAGATCTTCATGTCGGGAGACATAAGAAATGAAAGTCGAGTAATGATGTACAGAAGGGTGAGGGAGAGGATATTAAAGATCGCGCCGTTCATCAGATATGACAACGATCCTTACGTGGTAATTGCGGATGGGAAACTTTATTGGATGCTAGACGGCTATACGATAACGGACATGTATCCGTATTCTGACCCATACGCGGGGCTCGGTAATTACATCAGGAATTCCGTGAAAGTCGTTCTAGACGCGTATGACGGCAGTGTTGACCTGTATGTTTCTGATCCGGAAGATCCGATAGTTAAAACATACGCGAAAATTTTCCCGGGGGCTTTCAAATCAATGGATCAAATGCCCTCAGAGATCAAGGAGCATGTGAGATATCCCGAAGTCATGTTCGCCGTGCAGTCCAGAAAATTCGCGACGTATCACATGACTGATCCTCAGGTTTTTTACAACAAGGAAGATCAGTGGTCGATAGCGAAAGAGACTTTTGAGGGCGATGTGAGGGCTGTTGAACCTTATTATACGATCATGAAACTTCCCGGAGAGAAAAAAGAAGAATTCATTCTCATGATCCCGTTCACTCCGATAGGCAAAGACAACATGTCCGCCTGGATGTGCGTGAGATGTGATGAGGAGCATTACGGAGAACTTTTGACATACAGATTTCCGAAAAGAAAATTAATTTACGGGCCGATGCAGATCGAAGCGCGGATAGATCAAGATCCGGAAATTTCTAAGGTTCTGAGTTTATGGAGCCAAAGAGGATCCACAGTAATTAGAGGAAATCTTCTTGTAATTCCGATCGAAAATTCTCTGCTTTACATAGAGCCGCTTTATTTGAAAGCGGAGCGCGGACAGCTTCCGGAATTAAAACGCGTGATAGTCGCTTACGGCAATCGTATCGCGATGGAAGAAACTCTTGATAATTCTCTCAGAAGTATTTTCGGAGGCAAGGTAATAAGAAAAGATATTCTTCCTTCAATGCCGAGCACATCAAAAAATATTGATGATCTTATCAAGGAAGCGGGAGAGCGCTTCCGAAAAGCCGAACAGTATTTAAGACAGGGCAACTGGTCGGCGTACGGGGACGAGATGGATAAATTGGGAGAAACGCTGAAGAAACTCGAACAATTTTAAAACGCTATATGTAGCGTTTTTAACGAAAAACTACACTATTTTTACCCTCAAAATAGATTGGGCAAAATCTAAAAAAAACCCTTGCAATTTTGGTTGCCATTGCTATAATTTCCGTAGTTGACAGCGAAAAATCTTAAAGGGAGAGTGTCCGGGAAAGCAAAATCTTAATAAGTCAGGAGTGACTAACCTTGACTGACAGAATTTTCGGCATAAGTGAATCGGGGATCGAGGCGGCGGACGAAAGAATAAAAAGCTTAATGAACAACATGGTCAATGCTGAAACTCCTGGTTTCAAAAAATCGGACGTGGCTCAAATTGCTTTTCCAACACTTCTAGAAGAGGCGCAGCGAAAGATAGGCTCAATGAAGCCGCACGTTGACGCCGCGTATTACGATCACGCTCCCGGTGCTTTGATACGCACCGGCAGCCCAACGGACCTGGCCATCGGAGGAGATGGCTTTTTTGTTATTGGGGGTCCGTGGGGGCAGGCCTACACGCGTGA
>Ga0209536_100004267_pt1 | contig 22577 bp, 19 predicted proteins | sample DeeMarSeWOR28_12_FD_187461 | JGI IMG/M metagenome (GOLD analysis project Ga0209536, IMG submission 187461) | Marine sediment microbial communities from White Oak River estuary, North Carolina - WOR-2-8_12 (SPAdes) (version 2) | ecosystem: Environmental > Aquatic > Marine > Intertidal zone >... | reverse complement strand
TGCGTTAATAAGTTTCCGTGCCAGCTCTTTAGCCACAAAAGATCTCCAAAAAATTTACAAAACTTGACCTCATACGCTATATATATACAGACAAACCAAAGAAATTAATCTAAATCTGTAAGAATGTCAAGAATTTATGTTAAGAATTTTTTTGATAGATAATATGTGGATTTCCCGATCCGGCACGGATTTGAGTGCTAATATTGCAGGTTTCCGGCCTTGTTCGAGCTTAATGATGCTTCTGATGGATAAAATGCCTAATGCGTTTGATCCGTTCGTCACAGGAGCGATATTTTTCAGAGATAGTCTCAATACCAGACGGTGATAATAATATTGGGCTCAGTTTTTTTGGCCTGGACCTCGCCTGTAGTAATATTTGTTCGTTTTACCTGAATATTCGGATTTTCATTCAGCCATCTGGTGATTTGCTCATCAAGAAAGTTAAGAGCTCCGGGGTGAAGTTTTGTGAAAAATGTCTTTATACCCTCAATTCGGTCGGAGGAGGCTGCTTTTACTACAGGTTTTTTTACCGTCGGTTTGGGCATCTCGACCTTCGGTATCTGGACGGGGGCGGTGCCACCCAGGTCCAGAGGCGCATGTGAAACGCCTTTGTCGCTCGTGTCGGAATCGTCAAATGGGATCGGCTTGTCGATGTCTTGGCCAGGGGGGGCTGGTCGATTTAGAGGATTATTAAGATCAAAATTTTCCATAGATTCTCCCTTCTTCAAAGATTAAGATTTTATCATCATCACCCGGAAATGATTCGGTTGATTATCAGACTACGACAACGGCGTGATTTAGCCGGATATATCATTTGTCTGGTCTATTTCTGTAAGTGTTGTCAGGCTTTACTCTCGGCCTTATCCTCTTCGGCCTTTACATTATCAGCTTTTTGTGCCTTTTGAGCATCGGCTTGCTCAGCTTGTGATTCTTCTGTTTTAACCTCTTCAGCAGCCTTGATTTTTGCTTCGGCTTCAGCTTTAGCCTTATCGGCCTCTTCCTGGGCTTCTTTTGCGTCGGCAATTGCTTGATCTGCGTCGGTCCTGATCTTTACCGATTCAGTCTCGATCCTGCTCAGCTCTGCCTCTGCCTTTTCAGCTCGTTCCTCGGCCTCTCTGACGTCGATTCTTGCCTGAGCTTTTTCCACTTCGGCCTCGAGACGCGACTGTTCGGCGTTGTAGATTGTCTGCTCGCGTTCCTCCTCACGGGCTTTGAATCCAAAGGGATCCGTAATCATATCACCCAGACCTGCGGGAGTGTCCGGTTCGTGTTTTCTTTGTACCTCTCTCATTACTTCTTCCTTTGGCCTTCCATCGGTGGAAATAGTCGGAGTTAGTATGAAAATGGTCTCGACCGCTCGCTGTTCGGTATCCTCACTGGAAAACAGATAGCCCAGAAGCGGGATATCTTTGAGTATAGGGACTCCGCGTACTACCGCAAATTCTTCGTTCTTTCTGATTCCACCGATTATGAGGCTTTCACCCTGTCTGATTCGGTTTTGCCTGTTCTCGATTTCCTTCTTTGTAATAATCGGTATCTGCTTTACACCTTCGGGCGTGTTCTTGGAACCGAGCAAAACGGATGTTTCCAGGCCGATATAGCCGTCTGCGAAGACGTGGGCGGTAACTTCAAGCGAGTCGATGACGTCCTCATATTCAGTTTTGGTCTCTAAATAATCCGATTGTGTCGACCGCATGGTGATTCTGTCAAGTGGAACTTTCTGGCTTGATAAAACTTTGGCTGTTCCACCGTTGACCACTTCAAGCGTTGGATTCATCAGTATCTTCAAATAACCCCTCGACTCGAGAAGGTCAACCAACAGTACGAAACTATCACCTAAGTACCCGATGTTAAGGCCCATTCTGGAACGTGCCACTTCTCTCATTGATGCGCCGGGGAATGCGGGAAGATAGTCTCCATCCAGCACTAATTGCCGGACATCACTTCCGAATGCATTACCGGCGGGCTTCATCGTAACGTCTTCACCGAATAAGTTCGAAATTGCTAATGTTGTTTCACGGTCAAATGTCATGTCAGCGTATACTTCTGAGACAAGACAATCAATTTTGACCTGAATAGGGGAGATATCAATCTGTTTCAGCGTCTCGAGCACAGCTTCGATGTCCTCACGAGCCGGACATCGAACGATTAACTGGTTTGTGGCAGGATTACTGCTGACGGTGTAATCCACCACTGTGACCGATTTGCCTTTTTCGTCAAACACTTTTGAAGCAAATTGCTCATGGATGATTTTTTTCAATTCATCGGAGGTCTGGTATCGGCAAAAATAGAATAACTTCCATTCAGATTTGCCTCCGACAATATGCTCGGAGATTTTCGGCGGAGTCCGATAGGTCTCGGGGATAGGGACATTGGGATCGGGAGCTATATTGATCTTCAGATCACGGAGAGTACGCTCAGCTTCGTGTTCTGTGTCTGTTTGAGCGGATATACCTCCCCACCCTCCGATCCAGTGTAAAACCACTGCAGCCACCGCCACGATTAGCCATTGATTGCGGCCAATTTTTTGGCTGCTATCGCTCATAATAATGCCTCAACCTTTATATTCAAACGCTCGATAAGCGGCGTTTTAATACCTTAACTCTTCCGACCTGTATGTAGACGGGATGTTCGGATATTATATTGCTTATTTATGTATCGTCAAGTATATTACCATCGAATTAGTAAAAATGTTTCCTTTTTTCGGGGGCTAAAGTGCAAATTTCTCGATATTTATGGATTTTATGGAAAGAAAAAAGACAGATATTACGGTGGGTTTTGTATCATTAGGATGTCCGAAAAACGTCGTTGACAGCGAAAGAATGTTAGCTGAAATAGTAAAGGCGGATTTTCCGATAACTGCCGAGACTGATAATGCCGATGTTGTTATTATTAATACGTGTGGTTTTATCGCCCCGGCAGAAGCCGAGTCACTCGAAGCGATAAAGCACGCGGTGGATCGCAAATTCAGTGGAGCAGTGAAAAAAGTTATTGTTGCTGGCTGTCTCAGCGAAAGATTAGGACCGAAAATTCACGAAAAGGTAGAGGGTATTGATGCCGTGGTCAGTCTCGATCGGCGGGATAATATTGCTAAAATAATTAAAAAAATTTTTTCTTCCGAGATACGCGGACGTTATGATGATTATTTCCCAAACCAACAACTGTCGTCGATTAGTGATCGAGTTGTAGATGACAGATGTAGATTGCTTATCACACCGCAACATTGGGCGTACCTGCGAATCAGCGAGGGTTGTAATCACCGTTGTTCTTTTTGCACAATTCCGGCAATCAGAGGTCGGTTCCGAAGCAAACCGATGGAGCTTGTTATCGCCGAGGCCGAAGAGTTGGTTTCTGCGGGTGTAGTCGAGTTAAACGTTATCGCACAGGATACGACAAGCTACGGGCGAGATTTGAAAATTAAAAACGGTTTATCTGCTTTTTTGAAAGAATTTGAAATGCTCGACAATCTGGCGTGGCTTCGGCTGATGTATCTTTATCCGACAGGGATTGACGATGAATTAATTGAGATTATAACGAAGAGCGAAAAAGTCGTTCACTACCTCGATATTCCGCTGCAGCATGTAAATAATAAGATCCTCAAATCAATGCGACGACCCGATACTAAAGACAAGCTCCAGCGTTTGATCGAGGACCTGCGTCATGCTATGCCCGATATTGTATTGCGAACGACGCTGATAGTCGGCTTTCCCGGCGAAACCGACCGGCAGTTTGAAGAGCTGCTGGATTTTATTAAGTGGGCGCGGTTTGATGCGCTGGGCTGTTTTAAATTCTATCCCGAGTCCGGAACTTCAGCCGCTATGCTGCCTGATCAGGTCCCCGACGAGGTCAAGCAGCGGCGTCTCGACGAGCTGATGCTGACCCAGCAGAAAATCGCATTTGCCCAAAACAAAGACAAAATCGGCAGCAGCCTCAGATGCCTGGTTGATTCGATTGATTCCAAAGGTTTGGCTACGGGACGCTATTACGGACAGGCCCCCGACATCGACAGCGTTTGCATAATAAAAAACTGCTCGACAAAGCCCGGTCAGTTCATAGACACTAAGGTTGTTGGAACACAGGATTATGACTTTCTTGTTGAGCAAATTTAGTATTGAATTTGTCTCGTCAAATGCGTAAACTTCAAGTTATGTTAAAGCTAATCCCGAACATTTTGACTTTCGGTCGGCTCGTTTTGACCATCGTATTTTTAATTATGATTCTTTTCGCACCCCGGTATTATGCTGATGGTGAAGTACCGTTTCCCGGTTTTCTCGACGTCGCCTTCATTCTTTTTGTTATTGCCGGTCTGACCGATATTGTGGATGGTTATGCCGCCCGTAGATTAAATGTGACCAGCAAGTTCGGGCGGATGGTCGATCCTCTGGCAGATAAAATCCTGGTCTGCGGAGCATTCATCTGTTTTGCTCTCATCGGCCAGCCGAAGCTTTTCAACCTGAGCTCTGGCGTGTTGACGGTGATCCATTGGCTCGTGGCGGCTGTATTAATTGCCAGAGAAGCTTACGTGACGATACTCAGGCATATTGCCGAGGCCCGCGGCGTCAATTTCGCTGCGACCGCCTCCGGCAAAATCAAAATGTTCCTTCAAACGTTCGCTATCGGAACGGTAGTAATCAAAATGGCCCATGTCCAGACCGCCACATGGGGATACTGGTTCACAACCGTGACATTCACACTGATGCTGGTGGTGACTGTTATCTCGGGCATCAGGGCCACCCAGCGGCCGCACGGCCAAAAAGTAACATAATAAGGAAAGAGGCTCATGAAAAATCAGGCATCTTATCACACAACGATATTGGTAATTTTCTGCGCGGCCTTTGTTTCGTTCGCAGGACGGGCGATAGCAAACTATGAATTTCTGCCGCCCATTCCCGATGGGAAAATGTGGACGCTCGCCTGGAGTGACGAATTCGACGGTACTGAAATCGACCAGTCCAAATGGGAAATCATGGGTGACTGGAAACGCCGGGATGGCTTCTGGGTCAAGGAAGATTCCTATCTCGACGGCAAAGGAAATCTGCTCCTTCGGACCAAAAAGGACGGCGAGCGATACACGAGCGGGGCCATGCGCACCAAAGACAAATTCGAGCACAAGTTCGGCTACTGGGTCTGCCGGTGCAAATTCCCCGAGCAGGAAGGTCACTGGCCTGCATTCTGGTTGTATATCGGCTCGGTCGGCAAGGTCGGTGACGAAGGCAGGGACGGCACGGAAATCGACATTATGGAAAAGCCGTGGCGAGAAGACAAAATCACACAGAACCTGCACTGGGACGGATACGGCAAACAGCACAAAAGCGCGGGAACCGGCCAAATTACAATCCCCGGCATTAGTGAAGGTTTTCATACATTCGCTTTGCATTGGACTCCTGAAGAGTATGTTTTTTATGTTGATGGCAAAGAAACCTGGCGCACCAGCGCCGGCGGCGTCTCGCAGGTCCCCGAGTACGCCAAACTCACCGAAGAAATCGGCAAGTGGGGTGGTGACATTACAAAGGCCACGCTTCCCGATTACTTTGTCGTCGATTACGTCCGTGTCTATGACATGGTTGATCGCGACCAAGCGTCGGTACGTAAAGAGTTAATTCGTAAAGCTGTTGAAACCCGGCCTTCGGCCCGGCAGCTCGTCTGGCAGCAGCTTGAGTTCATCGGTTTTGTCCACTTCGGTGTCAACACCTTCACTGGTCGCGAATGGGGTACCGGCAAAGAGGACCCGAAAATCTTCAATCCCGAAAAGCTCGACACCGACCAGTGGTGCCGGATGATGAAAGCCGCCGGCATGAAACAGGTCATTCTAACAGCTAAGCACCACGACGGTTTCTGTCTGTGGCAGACGCGATACACGACTCACTCGGTCGCTTCCAGCAACTGGCGCGACGGCAAAGGCGACATCCTGCGAGAGCTGGTCGAATCCTGCCGCAAGTACGGCCTGAAAGTCGGCGTTTATTTGTCACCAGCCGATTTGTACCAGATCGAAAATCCCGCCGGCCTGTATGGCAACCTCAGCAAATACTCCGAGAGGGTAATTCCCCGCCCAGTGCCGGGCCGGCCTTTCAAAGACACTCGGACCTTCAAATACGTCGTCGACGATTACAACGAGTATTTTATGAACCAGCTCTTCGAGCTGCTTACCGAATACGGCCGTATCCATGAGGTCTGGTTCGACGGCGCCCATCCGAAAAGCAAGGGTGGTCAGAAGTACACCTACCAGCAATGGTACGAGCTGATTCGCACGTTGCAGCCCGGAGCGGTGATATTCGGCAAAGGCCCCGACCTGCGCTGGTGCGGCAACGAGGCCGGCCGAGCACGTGCCGCCGAGTGGAGCGTCATACCGATTGATGCCCCGCCGGATAAATTCGACTGGCCTGACATGACAGCACAGGACCTGGGCAGTCTCGACAAGCTCCAGCAGACTCTCGATAAAGGCGGTTATCTACACTGGTATCCCGCCGAGACTGACACATCCATCCGCCACGGCTGGTTCTGGCGCGACGAGCAGCAAAAAGTCAAGACCACCAAGGAAATCCTCGATATCTGGTTCAACTGCGTCGGCGGAAACTCGGTTTTCCTGCTTAATATCCCGCCCAACAGCGACGGCCTGTTCGCCGAGCGCGACTGCAAGGTACTGACCAAGGTCGGCCAATACCTTCGCGAGACGTTCAAGACCAATCTCACCGATGGCGCCAAAGCGACTGCTTCGGCCACCCGCGGGCGGGATTTCAGGGCCGCAAATGCCCTTGACGGCAACCCCGAAATCTGCTGGATGCCGCCCGACTGGACTACAGATGCCGATTTGACAATCACACTGGCCTGCGAAAAGAGCTTCAATGTCATAATGTTCCAGGAGCAAATCCGCGGTTTCGGCCAGCGAATCGCAAAATTCGCCGTCGATGTGCAGAAAGACGGTAAATGGCAGCAGATCGCCGAAGGCCAGACCGTCGGCTATAAAAGAATCTGCCGGTTCGGCGAAGTTAAAGCAGAAAAAGTGCGAATCAGAATCCTGGATTCTCGCGTCTGCCCAACAATCGCCAACGTAGGTTTATATCACGCTCCGCCGGTTCCGTAGACTTATCACGAATAAACACGATAGGCTGGAATAAAAAAGGGCTGTGAAGGATGTCCACAGCCCGTATCGAACTTTTTGTTATAATAATTTTTTTTACAGTGTTCTTCTTCTTCGCAGCCAGGAGACGAGACCGGCTCCGATACTACCGAGCAGCAAAGCTCCCGGTGCCGGAATTACACCCGGAGTTCCAGGTATTTCAGGTGGTTCAGGATCTGAAATTATTTCAAACTGGAAGTTTGGGCCGAATATGGGGCCCGCAAGACCAGGACCCCAATCGTGTGTTACATTCGGGTATTTGAATCCAGGTTCCAAATCTATATTGACAGCCATCAAACCAATACTGATTGCTGGATCAACAGTAGTTATTCCGTATCTCCAGGATTTAGCCCAGTCAGATAAACCAATTCCAGTAGGATCGTAAGCCCATTGGAATCCTATCACGTATGTCTCTCCCTGAGTCAGTGGAAGTGGAGTGATTTCGGAATAACGGAACTCGCCGAGCGGTGGATCGTTTGTACCCGGGCCTAAGGTTGTTGAAGCCAACAAGATTTGGTCACTAACACGCCAAATACCAATTGGAAACTCATAGTCGAAACCAAGGTTGATTTCAGGTGAAAGTTGGAATCCATCATCCCACATTCCCAGGTGAGTTACACTTATAGGGCTATTAGGTGTGAATTGCCAGCCCTCAGTTCTGCCAGTGTAGGACTTTGAAAAGCCAATTCCGGTGAAATCATGGACGGCAACTGCTGCATTGGTCGAGCCACACAAAACGACCAAGGCAAAAAGCATACCGATGCTGAACGTTACATTCTTTCTTCTCATCACATCTCTCCTCTCTTTTTTGCCCTCTGATTATCTCCGATTCCTCATATAGGGCAAATTATTAAACTTAATATGTTAAGTTTTATTTGCCTAAATCTCCTATATTATGTAGTTTACACAAAAAGTGGGAGGGATGTCAATAAAAACCCTATAAATTATGGGGGTATTTCGTTGACTCCTTACTCTCGTTCGATTTGTGCATTATAACTTCAATTTATTCAAGCAGTTATGACAACCACAATCATGTTTGAAAATTGGGAAAACTTGGTTAATGAAAGGATTCTCAAGGAAATAGATAGGTATTTAAAGGGCCAATGCTGATAAAATTACCGCCTCAATCGAAGAGCGAGCATGAATTATAAAGTAACGCCTGCAAAACTTGCCAATATTATTTTCATTTCCATCGGAGTTGATGTAGTTCCTCTTCGTTACGAATAAACTTTACTATGCCATCGTTCAGAAGGACACAGCCGCCTTTTGGATCATGGTTGTCAAATGTAAACAGTTCCGGCCCGCCGTGCTGATTCCAGCCGGCTTTGGTCTCAAACAAAAGTACTGTGTCCGGCGGCGAATCTGACTTACAATTGGGATTCATAGCAAAATGAGATTTGCCTTTGCCCACGCTTGGACATTTAAATTGCTCTTTTCCTCCCGGAGGGTATCGCTTTAATAGAATATCGCACCATTCGGATGGAGCCGGATATTGTCTTTTTTGTGTAAGGGGATCTTCAATAATAGTACTCTTATGTAGCTTCATTTTGGATCCACATTTACTTCGTAATCTGAGTAACGCAATTTTGGATTTAAAGCTCTGTGATTTGAGCTTTTCCAGGCTTGGCCAGACATCGCTTTCATAAACATATTCCTTTGTACCAGTAATTACATACCCGTTTGTTTTGACAAAAGCGGTTACAAATTCACCGTTTCGGTAACCGATGATGTTAATGAAATGTACGAATCCTGGTCTCCCTTGCCCTGAGTAATGCGAAAATGTTCCCTGGTTTACATCATGGGCCAGCGCCTTAATAATCTCCGGATCATCAATAACTGTTGGTACGAGAGATTCCACATCATTGACTTCCTCAATGCTAAAGAAATCACGATACTTATCTTTGGAAAGATAGTATTCAAACTTCGATGGTGAATACCGAAGTTCGATTTGTGTACAATCACTCAAATCAGGCGGAGGCGGCCCAGGTGGAAATTTCGTTTGTGATTGTTTCCGACATGATGGAAAAATAATTGACGAAAAAGTACATAAAATAACAAAACATATGGTGTATTTGTGCTCTAAAAAATATCTCTGTTTCATATAGTTTTTCCTGCTACTCGGCCCTGATTTCTCTCACTTGCTTCTGGATGATATACAATGGGGATGTTGTTTACAAAAGAAAATATTGTGAATAAGGTAGGGAAGGACTGTATGTCTATTTTCGTCATTGTGAAACCGCAGGATGTGGCCGTGGCAATCTGGGTCTTGGGAACGGTTGAAATTATGGCGTAAGCCATCCCAGCGACTTTGTTACTCGCCGCTAAGGGGCAAGCTCCGCCTTGGACGTGCCTTAGGTATGAGTGACGGTGGTTGTTAACTCGTTTGCACTCTCTCAGGTCAGCTCGGCCGAACGCCACCAGTAGTGATGGTGCTTCTCCATATCCTCAAGGGATGGGAATTGATAGTAAAGCATACCCGTCTTATCACCTACAAAGAAGCCCTTTTTCACGCTACGGTACCAAATATGTTCGTGTTGAATACGGTTAACAGTCTTGGTCGTTTTATTTTTAGTGGCAAGCTCGATCAGGCAATCCCTGATATGCTCTACATTATTGTACGGCAGATTGCTCGTATCTCCTTTCGAAGGCTCATGTGCCAGGTCGGCCAAATCCATCTCGACGAAACAAATTCTGGGCACTGATACGGTTATCTCCGGATTTGTGATAAAACTGTTAAAATCTTTGGGATTCATGCGGCTCGCTATCAACGGATGAACCGGACAAAGCTCCTGGTAAAGATGGTACTGCTCTTCATACTCCTGGGGTGCCTCGGATTTACGCAATGCCAATCCCCGGCCATCCCGGGTTACAAGCCAGAGGTCTCCAATTACGTTCAAAGGGATGTTCTCCAATACGCGGTAAGTAGAGACATAAACGGAGTGTTTCGGCCGACCATCTTCATGTGGTACGCAGGATTTCTTTGCTTTTTCCAGGTCAAAGTAATCGCTATTGAATCCATTGTCTAACTGGAAATATATGGCTTGCTCTCTGGCACGCTTTTTCGTTCCTGTAGCCAGATATGCGCCGAACTCGGATGGGCCGAGCATCGACATGACCAAAGATTCCGGGAACAGAAGAAGGTAAAGGTAAGTCTCCATTGTGTAACTCCTTTATGTCTAAATTCCAATTTGAGTCAATAGCCGGCGGCCTTCTACGCGACACGTTCAATAGTATCAATCAACACATCCCGAATCAACTGCAAATGAGTAATAACATGTGCATAATAATTAACTGTACCATATATTTTTTAAGCATAATTATTTTTTTAATTTGTTCAACTGAATTTTTGCCGAGGGAAGCTATGAGTTTATAGGCATAGTGCAACTTGTTTCAGGTCAAACATTTATGAATCTTAATTTGCACAATCAGAAATTGATTTTCGATTGCGGTTGATAATTGCTCGTTGAATGTGAATCAATATATTCATCCGTCACTTCAAGCGGATCGAGGCCGATCTTTTCGAAGATTTCTTTTTCCATTTCGTAAATCAGCGGGTCGACTTTGGCGGTGTTGATTTTGCTTTGTTCGGCCGAGCCGTGTTGATAAGCGTTTCTTTTATGACCTTCGGCGAGACGTTCATTCAGCGAGACTATTTTATCATGCATCACTCTTTTGTCGGTGTAATACAGCAGCTTTTCTTCCCAGCTTTGAGGCTTTTCTTTTTCATCCAGCAGTACCATATATCTGTGCCGTTTTATTGCTAAAGCCAGTGCCGGATATTTGTCCTTCAATATGTCATAAGCGGCATCTTCATGGGAGCTTGACTTGTATTTTGCGCGAAGCTGTTGCCATTTGGCTTTTTCCTGTTCCGGAAGATTCCGCTCGAATCTGTTGTAGTCTGATTCTTTGAAGTCGTGGACTCTCAACAGGTCATGCAAAAGGCATGCCCCTTCCAGGAGAGTGATATTGACCGCTTCTCCTTTTTCGTTGAGCCTTTTTGCCAGAAAGACGGCCAGCTTCGCCACGACTTTGCTGTGGCTTACGATATGTGGCGGAACGTGATATTCCGCCAGTATGGTTAGGCACTCTTTACGACTTGGAAGACTGCAATCTTTCATCGATCATCTTGGCGACTTTTTTTCCTGATACGAGCATTCCGCCGAAAATCGGCCCCATTCTCGGCAGGCCGTACACGGCACAGACCGACATGCCGGCAACGTAAAGGCCGCCGAATATCTCGCCGGTCTTATCAACAACGCCGGCCTCGGCGGTCTCGACGTCCATGAAGCTTTCCTGTATCCCCTGCGGCAACAAATCCGGTTTTCTTTTGAGCAGCATGTTAACAACTTCCGCCGGATGTCCCGTCGAGTCGATAATGTATTTCGCGGAGATGCAGAACGGATCGACGTGCAGCTTTGCGATTGTGATGGCCGAATGATTGACGACCACACCTTCTACTGTGCCGGATTTGACGATGACGTCTTCGGCCTCGGTAAGGTTGAATATTTCCAGACCCGCCTTCTTGGCCTTGAATGCCAGGGCGGTTGCGAATTCTATCGAGTCGTATATGTACAGGCCCTTTTGCTTTTTCGATGTCATCTCGAACTCGTCGGGAATCTCGCTGCTCTGCGTGACGACAACGTTATAGCCTGCGGCCCCGCCCCAGATTCCGCCGCCTGTGGAGAGCTTTCTTTCGAGCAGGGCGGTTTTGTATCCGGCTTTGGCGAGATAATAGCCCGCCGTAAGGCCCGCCGGTCCGGCTCCGACAATCACGACATCGTTTTCGAGATGCTCGGTGAGCTTTCGGTAATATTCGGCTGTGATGACTCTTGAAATTTCTGTCTCTATCACTTTCGTTCCCTTTCATTTGTGATGAGCTGGTAGCTTATCGTAGTATCTTTCTTTTCTAAAAATAAAAAGCACCCCTGCAAAAGAGTGCCTAACAAGTAAAAGGTAAAAAGTTAAAAGTAAAAAAAATGGAATTCCACTTTCCTTTTTTGCCTTTTTTCTTTTACCTTTTTACTTTTTTCTCTGCCTTCCTTCGCGGGCATTATCCCGAGCAGGTTCGTAGGGTTATTTCTCAGCTTCAGGCCGAGTCAGGCCTTCCGCTCCCCTGGCCTATCCAGATTTTTCAGACCATCTTGTAGCAGACTTGAGAGTTTTTGACAAGAACTTTTTTATCGCGACAATGGATTTGATTAATCGAACTTTTTCAGGAGAGATTCGATTGTTTCGCCCACGTCGCTGGCGGATATGACAGATGACGGCTCAGCAAGCTTTTCGTTTTTGCCGTTGCCTCCACCTGTGAACAGGCGGTAGTGCTCAGTCGATCTTCCATTTATTTTTCGTGTCATTCCGACCAGACCGATGTCAGCAACGGCGCTTTGCGCGCAATTGTTGGGGCAGCCGGAAATACAGATTTGCAGTTGTCGGGTTTGCCGTTTTGTGAGTTTTTTTCTGATCATATCCGCCGTGGCCCAGCAGTTCACAAGACCTCGCGGGCATGTTGTTGACCCGGGACATGCGATGATGACAGGATTGTTCGCGAACTGAGCGAGGCTGTCCGGCAGTTCTATTTCTTCTGTGCCGTATAGCTCGATGCCGTGCTCGAGATTGATTCGCAGTGTTGCACCTTTGAGCTCGGCAGTATCCGCCAGGTCGAGGGCCTGTTGCGGACTGATGTTGCCGTTGGGTAGTTGTAGTCTGTGTAATAACTTTAGATGTCCCTTAGTTGCCGCTGGCACAATGTTGGGCCAGGCTTGCCGGGACTTTGCTTCTTTGAATCGAGTGTCGAGTTCCGTAAAAAAGGCCTGGTCACCGAATTTTTCTCTAACATGGCGAAAGCGTGCTAGGTGCCTGTTTTGCCGCTCTCCGGATTGCTCAAAGAATTCCAGCGCCGCAACACAGAGTGGCAGGATGTCCTCGGCAGGAAAATCTTCATAAAGCCGGATGCCCAGAGCCGGCTTTGCTCCGAGCGAGCCGGCAACGATTACGGTAAAGAGCCCATTAATTTGTGCGATAAATCCCAGGTCGCTGATCCAGGGCCTGGCGCATGCGTGTTCGCAGCCGGAGAAGCTTATCTTGAACTTACGGCCAAGGTTGAAAATGACAGGCTGTAGCTCTAAGTACGACTGGACGAGCCGGACCAGCGGCAGTAAATCAAAAGCATCCCGACATAAATCGCAGCCGGCGCAGACAGTCACATTTCTGACTGAATCTCCGCCGGCTCCGAATATCGTCAAGGCCGCCTCGGCAAGACCTTCATGGACGGCAGGTATCGACTCATGAGCAACATTGTGCAGCTCGATATCCTGCCTTGTTGTCAGATGCAACGGTGCGCTGGGTGTGTATGTGGCTGCAAGCTCGGCGATCTTTCGCCATTGCGGCCAGCTTATTCGACCTCCGGGAATCCTGATTCGTTGCATAAACAATCCATCCTGTTTCTGTGGATACATACCAAGCAAACGGTTCGCCTGCACTTGTTTATCGGATTTACTTTGCTTTTGTTCGGCCATGTCTCTACCTTAGTTGAGCTGATAGCTTTAACGGGCGGGTGTGAATGCCGCATTCGCCGCCGCACTTACTTGTCCCGATCCAGCGACCCGCTCGCTCATCGACACCGACTGCTATCTTCGTGCACGGCGCGCAGCCCAGTGACCTGTACCCTTCGGCGTAAAGCGGATTGACCGGAACATGATTAAGTGCCAGATATTGCCATACCTCGCGCTCGTACCAGATGAGGATTGGATTGAGCTTTATGAGGCCGGGATCCCTCTGTTCAATTTCCTTGAAGTCTGTCCGCGTGCGTCCCTCGGTGCATCGAAGGCCGGTCACCCAGCAGGAAACATTCATCTCCTCGATGGCCCGCCTTGTCGGTTCGACCTTGAGAATGTCACAGCAGCGGTCAGGGTCGGTTTCGTGTAGTTTATCCGGTATCACTTCATCGTTCCGAAAAACTTTTAATTCCGTATATTGTGCAACCTGCTCGTTCATGAATGTGACGGTCTCCGGCGGCTTGAACCGTGTTGTTACTATAAAACCACGGATTTTGGGATTTACTTTCTTGGCTAGGTGCCAAACAACTACTGAATCCTTGCCCAAACTGTTGGCAACAACCAATTGACTGCCGTGCTCTTGATAAGTTAAATCAATAAGCTCCAGCGAACGCTTGACTTTCTGGGCATAATTAAGCCCGGTTACCAGCTCTGCCACGTCTTCTGTTATTACGTCATTCAGCATAGTTCTTATTTCCTTTCATTTTTTATTAAACCTAAATCTGATATTCAGGCGGTTTCTGCTTTCCGAAATCCACCCTGTTCCAAAAACGCTCATGAATGTAAAATGCCCCGATTTTTATCACCGTGTCCACAATCCCGATTCTTGTAGCAAGGTCGAGGCTTCCCGTAAGAAACCAGGCTACTAAGCATGTAACTACAGTACCTCCTGCCCGCCAGCTTACGGCTTTGATTATGCTTCTGTAGTGCGTTTCCACTGTCACTTATTCCTTAATCAATAAATCCTATCGGAATACTATGTTAATGTTTTAAAAAAATTTCATATTATGTAGTTGGGAACTTGCGCGCTTCTTATTACCAATTCTCGCTCCAGCAGGTCGGCAAAGGTTGTATGGTCGTAAACCATTGATACAGCTTTAGTTACTTTATTTAGCATTTCAGACAATGCATAGTTTCCAAATAAATCAGTCTCATGTTGCCCGGGGCGGATGCTGTGAGCGGATCCTTTTCGCAGGAAAGCAAGAACCTCACCAACAATAAGGTTATGAGCAGGGCGTGCAAGGAAATAACCTCCATCGCTGCCACGCCTGGATTCTACGAATCCACCATGCTTTAGCTCGGCCAAGATCACTTCGAGAAAACGCGGGGGTATGTTCTGAGCCGAAGCGATATTCTGTATTTTGACCGGCTCTGCCTTATCCCGCATTGTAAGCTCCAAAAGTGCTCTCAAGGCATATCTGCATTTTTGTGAAAGTTTTTCAGATCCTAACATTTTATTCTGCATTTCAATAATTAAATTATCTATTCCCGACTATATCAATCGAGAAAGTTATATTATATAGAAATCGGCAGTAAGTTCAAGTGTATTTTCTAAAAATTTTCATTTTTTTGCCTAAATGAATGAGAACCTGTTTTTTGTAGCGGTAAACGCAGAATGTTAAGTAATTTTTTGGTTTAAATTCCGCGTTCTGGGCTTTATATTGCATGATTATTCAAATACAAATAAAATACCTGTGTGCTTGAAATGGATTTTAAGGAGGATAAGGCGATGCTGGAAGGGACGGTATAAAAGATGTTAAATAAAGGATTTACGCATCTTCATTTGCATAGTCAGTATTCGTTGCTGGATGGAGCTATAGCGTTCGATAGGCTGCTCAAGCGTTGCAAGAAGCTCGAAATGGAAGCTGTGGCTGTTACTGACCACGGTAATATGTTTGGGGCTGTTGAGTTTTATACGAAAGCCGTCGCAGTTCACATCAAGCCTATTCTCGGCATCGAGGCTTATGTTGCTCCGACCAGCCGATTGGATAGGACGAAAACCAACATCTCAGATGCTGCGTACCATCTGATTCTTCTTGCCGAGAACGATATCGGTTATCAAAACCTGTTGAAGCTTTCGAGCATCGGGTATCTTGAGGGCTTTTATTATCGGCCGAGAATCGATAAGGAAATTCTGGTGGAGTTGAACGAAGGTCTGATCTGTACATCGGCATGTGTAAAAGGCCAGGTTGCGACTGAAATTGCCAATGGCGATGAGAAAGCGGCACGCTATACGGCGGAAAATTATCTGAAAATCTTCGGGCCTGAGAGGTTCTTCATCGAAATACAGAATCATGAAGATGACAATCCGAGTATCCGGGAAGGATTAATTGATCTGGCAAGGAAAATGGGCATTGGATTAGTGGCAACGAACGATGTGCATTTTCTTGAACGGGATGATCATGAGGCGCACAATTGTCTTTGTGCAATAAGCACCGGCAAGAAATTCGATGATCCTGACCGAATGATTTATCCGGCCGACATTTATTTAAAGAGCCCCGCAGAAATGCGTGAGCTTTTCGCCGAGAATACAGAGGCTTGTGACAATACACTGGCAATTACCGAGCGATGCAATGTAGAAATTGATTTAAAAACGCGACACGCGCCGCATTTTCAGCCGCCGAATGATTTGACGCCGGAGCAATACCTGACGGATTTGTGCTATGAAGGCGCCAAAGAGCGTTACGGTGAGATAAGCGACCGAGTCAAAGACAGGCTCGACAGGGAACTGAACGTTATTGAATCGAAGGGCTTCTCTAGCTATTTTTTAATCGTCTGGGATTTCTGCAGGTATGCGCATGAAAACAAGATTCCCATCGGTGCCAGAGGCAGCGGCGTCGGGACGTTGGTCGGATACTGCCTCGGCTTGTGCGACGTGGACCCCATTCATTACGATCTGCTTTTTGAGCGCTTTATGGATCCGCACCGTAACGAGATGCCGGATATCGACATTGATATCTGTCAGGCACACCGGGCAAAGATAATCGATTACGTCCGGCGGAAATACGGGCACGTCGCGCAGATAATCACTTTCGGTACGATGAAGGCCCGCGCCGTTATTCGTGACATTTGCCGAGTGCTCGGCGTGTCACTGATTGAAGCTGACCGACTGGCTAAACTTGTGCCATTCTCTCTTGATATGACGCTTGAGAAGGCTTTGAAGACAGAGCCCGAACTGGAGACTGCCTACAAACAGAGTGAACAGACTAGGAAGGTCATCGACATCGGCAAAAAGCTCGAAGGTCTTGCTCGTCACGCCTCGGTGCACGCCGCTGGCGTTGTTATTGCCGATGAGCCGCTGACTAATTTCATTCCCTTGTATAAAGCACCCGGTTCCGATGACGTTGTGACCCAGTTCGAAGGACCGACAGTCGAGAAGGTCGGCCTGTTGAAGATGGACTTTCTGGGTTTGAAGACTCTCAGTGTCCTAGAGCGGGCCTGTCAGCTCGTCAAGGAAGTGCATGGAAAAGACATTGATCTTGAAAAGCTCGATCTTACCGATTCGAAGGTTTTTGAGTTGTTTTCAGCCGGTCAAACAAAAGGTATCTTCCAGTTCGAGTCGGGCGGAATGCAGAACCTGCTGATGAAGATGAAGCCCGACCGGATCGAAGATTTGATAGCCGCCAATGCGCTCTATCGCCCAGGGCCGATGATCCTCATTCCGGATTATATCGACCGCAAGCACGGCGCCAAGTGGAGTCTGCCGCACCCTATTATGACAGAGGTCCTTCAAGAGACTTACGGCATTATGACTTACCAGGAACAGGTAATGCGGATCTGCAACCGCCTGGGTGACATTCCGTTGCGAGAGGCCTATACCCTTATCAAGGCCATAAGCAAAAAGAAGGCCAAGACAATCGCCAAGGAGCGGGAAAGGTTTATTGCGGGTTGCGTCGATAAAGGCCTGAAAACCGAGCAGGCCGAGCAGATTTTTGAACTGATAGAGCGATTTGCCGGCTACGGTTTCAACAAGAGCCATTCAACACGCTATGCTTTTATTGCGTATCAGACCGCTTATATGAAAGCGCACTGGCCTGTCGAATTTATGGCAGCTCTTTTAACCTACGAAATGGACAATACAGATAAGATTGTTGATTATATCGCCGAGTGCGTGCAGATGGGCATCGAAGTACTGGCACCCGATATTAACGCCAGCGGAGTTGATTTCACACCGCTTTATGAGCAGCAGGAGGATGGCCAAAAGAATGCGGGTGTTATCCGTTTCGGGCTGGCCGCTGTAAAGGGTGTTGGTGAAAAGGCGGTCGAGCAGATTATCGCGGCTCGTAAAGAAGTCGGCAGGTTCCAGAGTCTCTTCCATTTCTGCGAGAACGTGGATCTTCGAGCCGCTAATAAGCAGGTCCTTGAGGCACTAATCAAAGCTGGCGCTTTCGATAATCTCGGCGGTGGCCGGGCCCAGATGATGGCAGGCCTCGAACGGGCAATGGAGAGTGGGGCGGGCCTGCAGGCGGACAAACAGGCTGGACAGATGAATTTCTTCGGCCAGATGGCCGGGGGAAATGATTACTCGAAGGACCATAAACGTCTGCCGGATGTGGCGCCTTGGCCCGAGCCGCAGATGTTGGCCTACGAAAAAGAAGTCCTCGGATTTTATGTCACGAGCAATCCGCTCAGCCATCACGCCGAAACCATAAATATTTATTCGACACAAAACAGCTCACAATTAACCGAGGCCAACGGCGAAAAGCAAATCGTCATCGGTGGAATGGTAACGAAGATCAGGTACAACCTGACAAAGACCGGGCGAAACGCCGGCTCGAAAATGGCCGTTTTTACACTTGAGGATTTGCAGGGGCAGGTTGAAGTAGTGATGTTTCCCGATGTTCTGAACGAATTCGGCGATGTTTTGGTTCAGGACGCCGTGATTTTTGTAAAGGGCAAGCTCGACTACAGAAGGGAACGGCCGAACATTTTAGCCTCCGAGCTGATACGCCTCGAAGACGTGAGAGAGAAACTAGCCGCCAAGGTCAAGATAGGACTGGATGCCAGCCAGGTCACTAAGGAAAAGGTGGCAATGATAAAGAGCATCTGTCAGCACCACAGGGGCAGAAGTCCCGTTTATGTGGCCGTGCGCACCGACAAAGGCAAAGTTTATGCCGCTGCCGACAAGGAATTAAGTGTAAATCCCGATCTGGACTTCTGCAGGAAGATGCGCCAATTAGTAGGCGAAGAAAATTTTCAGTTGGCTAAATAGTATTATTGAGAGTTAATTATTTGGCTTTGGACAATTATAGGAGTAGCAATCGGCGCAATCGCAATTTTGGTTACGTTTTCAATGAATTGAGGAACATAGACTGGAATGAAGAATCATTAAGTCAGGTTGATTGTACTTGATGATGTGTTAAGATGATATGATAATATCTCTTGTTACCGGAAATTGTACCGGTTACTAATGCCCATTGCGTTTTTGTAAGATTATGTTGACTGAACAAGAAAAAGAATCCCTGAAGCAGCAGTTGGTTGGTTCTCTGAAGACGGAAAGGGAAGTGTGTCGGATTGTCGTATTTGGTTCCTTTATTAATTCGGACGATCCGCATGATATGGATGTAGCCGTGTTTCAGGACAGCGATGAGAAATACCTTCCGTTGGCAATGAAATATCGCAGAAAAACTCGTGATATTGCCCGCATAATACCTATGGATATCCTGCCTTTGAAAGCCGGTGTACAGGGCGAGGTTTTCATGGACGAAATTGAACACGGCGAGGTTATATATGAAAGATCAGACGAAGAAGTGGCTTGAGTACGCCGATGAGAATCTCCGGTCTGCTAAGGTGCTTTTAGAAAGTGAACTTTTCAATCCATGTCTGCAAAATGTACAGCAAGCCATCGAGAAGATGCTCAAAGCGGTTTTGGCCGAATCGGGAATTAAAATTAAGAAAACTCACAGTATCAATGAGTTGGTGACTATCATTACTGAAAACGGTATGGAAGTCGATATCGAAGAGGATGAGCGCGATCTGATCGACTCGATATACTTACCGTCAAAATATCCTATCGGCGGCATTCTGCCGGATTTTGAAGCGGATATGCAAACCTGCAGGCAATGTGTATCTATCTCTGAACGCTTAAGAGATTCGGTAATAAGCTTTTTAACCAAGGATAGTTAACTAAAACTCAATTAAGCAGATCATTATGTTTTTCGTACGGCGATAGTGTAGATTGGTCTTTTGTCTTTGATGTATTTTCGTTCGAAATTTGTGCCGGTCCATTCTCCTGATTCGGCACCGGCGGGTTTTATAAAATCAATCTCTTCTAGTACATCGCTTTGCTCGGCTAAAACAATTTTTATCTGCTCGAAGTAATCGGCGTGGTCGGTCGCGATAAGTATTTGTCCTGCTGTCTTCAGGCAGCGGATCAGATGCTCCATATTGGTTGAGCAAATTAAGCGTCTTTTATGATGACGTTTCTTGGGCCATGGGTCGGGGAAGTAAATGTGGAAGCAATCGACCGACTCGTCCGGCACAGAATCGGTTATAAAACTGACAGCGTCGGTACGAATAATTCGCACGTTTGTCAATCCCCATCGGCCGATGCGGTCGACGGCGTAGCGATAGTATTTGCGCGCCCATTCGATGCCGAGGAAGTTGTCACCCGGCAGTGTGTGAGCCTGGCCGAGCAGGAAGGTTCCTTTGCCTGAACCGATTTCTATGTGAACCGGGCCGGGACGTCCGAAAATCCGGACAAAATCAATTTTGCCGTCCAGATCTTCGGCTTTCAGCGAAATTCCAGGATAGTCCTGTAAAATTCGGGCCATTTGTCAAATCCGTCCTAAACTACACGAATCAAAATAGTAACGAGCATCGGTAGACGCCATTATACATAAAAACAAACATTTCAGCGAAGTTTGAAACTTTTTTTCAGTTTTGATGCAATTAAAGTGCTTGCCGGGGCTGTTCGATAAGATGCTATGAACTCGATTATCGGCTGATGCGTATTCTTTAAATGACAGAACCGCAGAAGCCAGGGAAGGAAGTCTGAAAAATGATTCTACAGTTGGTCAAATCGCGCCGGAAACAAATTGTAATTGATATCGATACGCAAAAAGACTTTCTGTTAGCACAGGGCAAGGCCTGTATAAGAAACCACAGAAGAGTTCTGGCGCATATTCGCAGGGTAATGGCCTGGGCGAGAGCTCATCATGTCCCTATCATCTCGACTGCCGAGGTTTATCCTAACAATAACGGTGATAATACGATTGGCTACTGCATTGATGGTACGGATGGCCAAAAAAAGATACGGTACACATTGTTTAGTGACAGGGTAAGTTTTGCTGCCGACGGTAACACCGATCTGCCGAGGGACATGCTCAGGCAGCACAGACAGATTATTCTGCACAAGCGTTGCGTTGATCCTTTTGATGAGCCACGAATTGACAGGCTGCTGAGCGAATTGCGCGCCAGTGAATTCATTCTGGTCGGTGCAAGCCTCGAAGGTGCCGTTAAAATGACTGCTCTCGGATTGCTCCAGAGAGGTAAAAAGGTCACCGTCATAGTTGATGCCGTGGGTACACATAACAACAAAGATGCAAAACTGGCGCTTCGTAAAATGGAGACCAAGGGAGCGAAGTTGGTCGAAACCAAAAAGCTTGCCGGCACGTCCAATCTAAGGCAGGTTGGAGTATGTAATTGCGAGAGCTGCCGGGGTATAGGCCGGAAGGGGGCTTCCAATAACGGTGAGGATAATTAGCAACTGGACTTTTTTGTGAATCCAAATTACGGCTTATTCAGATTCCCGCCACTCGGATATTCTCAAGGCCCAATCAATCATTTCTGCTTTATAGAATAGTATAATTTTTACACGCACGTGGTTTTACATATCTTAATTTTCATCTAAGCGTTAATTCATCCGACATTTTTCATCATTGACATGGTCGATTGTGTACAATATTTAAAGGGAAATTTTCAGAAGTTATTTTTGGAAGGAAATTATTATGGAGCGATACTCGACATTTCGATTTTCAAAACAACACAAATCCGTAGTTGTTCCACCGAAGCATTACTGTCATCTGGTCATGATTGTACTCTTGATGATGGTTGTATGTACAGCTTTGGCAGACAATGCTACGGCCGAAAGACCTCCGGTTCAGGTTAACGGTGTATTTCCAAAACTGACCGTAATGGCGAAAGGAATTGGCAGCGACTCGGAGGCCGGCATTGGGGCGCTGATTCCCTGGGCGGAAAAGCTGTGGGCCGTGGGATATGTAGCGCACATTCGTGGCGAGGGTCTCGGGCTTTATGAAATCAGCGAAGATATGACAATGCGGCGTCATCCCGCTGCGGTAACCGGCACGTTCGCCAACCGAATGGCGCACTGGCCATCCGGCCAGGTGTTCATCGGGCCGCACGCGATTGATGCCGAAGGCAACGTCCGAACTATCGAATCGCTCAAGAAATTCCGTCTGACCGCCACGGTGAACCACCTGACCGATCCGAATAACAAGGTATATTTCCTCGGCATGGAAGGGCGGTTCTGGGAAGTGGATGTGAAGAGCCTAGCATCAAAGCTGCTGTTCAATCTGGTCAAGGAACTCGAAATAAAGGACGCTAAAGCACATTTCAAAGGTGCCTACAGCGCCAATGGCCGCGTAGTTGTAGCGAACAATACTTACGATGAGAAGGAATTCCTGGGCCAGAGAGAAGCCGGGCGATTAGCCGAATGGGATGGCAAAAAATGGATCATCGTCGAGCGCAATCCCTTCGTCGGTGTTGGCGGTAGCGCCTCGGGCGGCTCTTACGGTGGGCATACTATCTACGCGACCGGCTGGACAAAATCGTCCGTTGTGCTTCGCGCATTCGTTAAGGGCCAATGGCAGCGTTACCTGCTTCCCAAGGCCAGTCACACATGGGACCATGCTTGGAACACCGAATGGATGCGGATACGTCACGCC
>Ga0209536_100004266_pt1 | contig 22577 bp, 23 predicted proteins | sample DeeMarSeWOR28_12_FD_187461 | JGI IMG/M metagenome (GOLD analysis project Ga0209536, IMG submission 187461) | Marine sediment microbial communities from White Oak River estuary, North Carolina - WOR-2-8_12 (SPAdes) (version 2) | ecosystem: Environmental > Aquatic > Marine > Intertidal zone >... | reverse complement strand
GAACTTGAGGAATGCCGCCACCGGAAGGGCGGAGGTCGGCTCCACGTAGAGGCCTTTGCGCCCCAGGAGGAGGAGGGCGCTCTCCACCTCCGCATCGGACACCGCGAGAACCACGCCTCCCGTTGCCCGGACGATGTCGACGATCTCCTTCCCGCGGACCGGGGCTGCGATGGCAACCCCCTCCGCGATCGTCTCGCGGGCCTCGATCGGCGGGACGGCGTCCAGGCCGTCCCGGAACATGGCGAGGAGGGGGGCGCAGTTCTCCGCCTGCACGGCGATGTGGCGCGGGATCCGGTCGATCATGCCGTTTTCCTTCAACTCCCGGAACCCGATATAGGAGCCGATCAGGAGCGTCCCGTTTCCCGCGGGCAGCAGGAGCGCGTCCGGGGCGCGGAAGGAGAGCTGCTCCCAGACCTCGTAGGCGAACGTCTTCGTCCCCTGAAAGAAGAAGGGGTTCCAGGAGTGGCTTGCGTAGTAGGTCGTCTCCGCCGCCTCGAGCGCCGCGGCCGCCGTATCTTCCCTGCTCCCGGGGATCCTCCGGAGGGAGGCGCCGTAGAGGAGGATCTGGGACAGCTTTCCCGGGGAGGTGTTTTCGGGCACGAGGATCTCGCACCCGATGCCCGCCTTCGCCGCGTAGGCGGCGATGGCGCAGCCGGCGTTCCCCGAGGAGTCCTCGACGACCCTTTCGATCCCCAATTCCTTCGCCTTGCTCACGAGCACGGCGGCCCCGCGGTCCTTGTACGACCCCGTCGGGAAAAGCTGGTCGAGCTTGAGAAGGAGACTCGCCGGCCCGAGGTCGACCGGAACCATCGGCGTCATCCCCTCCCCGAAGGAGACGACGTTGTCGTCCCGGTCGATCGGCAGCGCCTCCCGGTACCGCCACATCGTCGGCTGTCGCCCGAGGATCTTTTCCCTGTCGAACCGGGCCCGGAAGCGGACGTCGAGGAGACCGCCGCAGCCGCACCGCCACCTCGGGTCGCTCATCGGGTACGTCGCCGCGCACGACTGACAGACAAGACCGTTCATGGTCGAAGCCTCCGTCTCCATCCGTGGTGAAGTGCGCCCGCGTTCCCGCCCGCGTTTCGGCGGTCGCCGGCTCCTATGGTATGGTAAAGCAACAAGGACGCTTCGTGGGATCCCTTCCTGACTTTTTGGCAGGAGTTGCCCTTGAGCTCCCCCGGCGGCCCGATCGCAGCCTACCGAAGATTCTGGGCACCCGAACTGCTTGCGCTGGGGGCGCTGGCCCTCGCCTCCACGGTGCTGTTTTCGGTCACCGACCTGGACATCGCCGCAGCCCGCCGGTTCTACCATCCGGAGCTCCCCGATCCATGGCCCGTCGCAAACCAGCCCCTGTGGTCGCTGTTCTACCGGTCCGCCCCGTGGGTGACCGGTTCCCTGGCGGTGACGGGGGTCGCCATGCTCGTCGCCGGCGTGATTCGCAGAAAATCCAACCAGCTGCGGCTGTACGGGCTCTTTATCCTCCTGTGCGTCGCCGTCGGGCCCGGGTTGATCGTCAACGGCATCCTGAAGGACCACTGGGGGCGCCCGCGTCCCCGGCAGATCGTCGAGCTGGGGGGGAGGCTCGAGTACGTGCCGCCCCTCCTGCCGTCCGGCACGCACGGCAAATCCTTCCCCTGCGGCCACTGCTCGGTCGGGTATCTCTACGCCGTCGGCTGGTGGCTGTGGCGCCGGCGTCGTCCGCGATGGGCCGCGGGTTCGCTTGCGGCAGGGACGGTTCTCGGTACGCTCCTTGGCATCGGGCGCATGGCCGCCGGGGGGCACTTTCTGTCGGATGTCGTCTGGTCGGGGCTGATCGCCCTGGGCGTCGCCCACATCCTCTACTACTACGGGCTCCGGGTACCGGCGCGCGAGGAGATGCGCGCGGTCCTGTACCCGCGGATCGAACAGAGTCCGCGCCTGAAAGCGGCGGTAACCGTCGCCGCCATCCTCTTCGGGGCAGGGATCGTTCTTGGCGGCGCTCTCGCCACTCCGCACCACGAAGATCTGACGGCAACCGTCCTGCCGGCGGATTTCCCCGCGGCGCCGGAGGCGTTCGAGGTGATCGTCGATACGCTCGACGTGGAAGTCAGCCTGGTCGCCGACCCCTCGCCGGAGATCGCGCTCACGGGGTACGTCCATGCGTTCGGCCTGCCGACCAGCAGGATCCGGGTGTCGTGGGAGTTTCGGGAGGAACCGGTCCCGACGCTTCGCTATCGCGTCGCCCGGAAGGGGTGGTTCACCGACGTCGACGGCGTCGCCCGCATTCGCCTCCCCTGCCAGGACCTGCGCACGATCACCGTGCGCGCGGGGCGCGGCGACATCCGTGTCGACGACGCGACGGGGGGGGCAGCGGCGGGCCGTCTCCCGGCGCTGGATCTGTTCACTGCGGACGGCCGCGTGCGGAAACCGTAACCGGCGGGTTATTTCTTCATCAGTCCGTCCAGGCTGAGGAGCGGGGTCGCGCCCCCTCCCGAAAGGAGCACGTTCGGAACGGTTCCGTTCCATTTGGCGATCGCCTCCCGCATCGCCTCGATCTTCCGGAGCTCGATCAGCTCCGGGGTGATCTGCGCCTTCTGGAGCCGCAGCGACTCGGCCTCCGCTTTCGCCTGGGCGATCTTCTGCTCCGCCTCGATGCGTATCCTCTCCAGGTCCCTCTGCGCCCTCAAGGCAAACTGCTCGGCCTCCTGCTTCGACTCGATCGCATCGGTGAATTTCTTGGAAAAGCTGAAGTCGATCACGGAAAACCCGTCCACGTACAGGTTGTACCCGGAAAGCTTCTCGCCCAGGGATTCCTTGATCGCGGCGCTTACGGCCTCCCTCTCGCCGATCAGCTGGACCGCGGTGTACTTCGCCGTCACCGCCTTCACGGCCTCCTGGACGGACGGGTCGATGATCCTCTCCTTGAACTCCACCCCGATGTTCTGGTACACCCAGTTTGCCTTGTCCGGGATGATGTGGTAGTTCAGCGCGATCACCGACTTGATGTCCTGGAGATCCTTGCTCGCCGCTTCCGACCGGGTTTCCGATTTCTGGATCTTGACGTCCATCTTCACGATGGTCTGCATGATCGGGATCCTGAGGTGCAACCCCTCCCCCAGGACGTCCTTCTGGACCGCCCCGAAGTTGAGCAGGACTCCCCGCTCCCCCGCGCCGATCTTCACGAAGGGGTTCATGATGAGAAGGATGAACACCGCGGCCAGCACGACAAAACCGAGCGCCACCCGTTTGCCGGCCTGTTTTACCGTCTTTTTCATTTCGAATTCCTGCATGGCAGCCTCCTGTCAGGGAATGGAAGATGTGGATTCCACGGATGAATCGTTCATTCACCTTCCCACCGGACCATCCAAAAGGGTTTGGGGAAAAGGGCCTGAAGCCGCGGGTACCGCGAAACGGGGCCGACTTCCGCGCCAATCTTCGTCGTCGCTCCCCTCACCATAGGGGTGGGCCGGATTCGTGTCAAGTGGGGGGGGGAGTTGGAGTACAGTAGGATGGTATGGTCTGCCCGGAATGCGGAGCCGAATACATCGAGGGGATCCACGTCTGCCCCGACTGCAGGGTGCCGCTGGTGCCTGAGCTGCCGGAAACGCCCCAGCCGGAGTACGTGGAGTACGTCACCGTGATGAAAACGGGAAACCCCATCGTCCTCGCGATGGTGAAATCGATCCTTGCGTCCGCCGGGATCAGGCATTTCGTCAAAGGAGAGGTGCTGCAGGAGCTGTTCCGCGTCGGCACGGCGGAGATCCAGGTCGGAAGGGACGACGAGCCGGAGGCGCGGCGGCTCCTGCTGGAGCTCTCGATCGGCAACGGGCAGGACTGACGGACCGGCGCCGACGCGGGTCACCCGAGAAAATCTTCGAGTTCCGGCACCTTGAAGCCGGATTCCCTCAGCCGGGCCTTCACGCTCGCCACGTCGATCGTCCCGATCCGTAAAAACGCCACGAGTTCCTCCCGGAAGGGGGACAGCACCAGGCTCCGGATCTCGATCTTCATCTCCCCCAGCGTCCCGATCAGCCGGAGGAGGTAGGCCGGGTCCCGGGGCAGGAGAACCTCGATCCGGACCCCTCCGATCCCCTCGATGCGGAGGGTGTCGATGAACGCGGCGAGGATGTCCGTCTTGGTGATGATCCCCACCAGCTTCCGCCCATCCACCACCGGGAGGGCGCCGAACCGCCTCCGGTGCAGGACCAGCAGCGCATCCTCGATCGTGTCCCAGGGATTCATCGTGACGACATCGCGGGTCATGATCTCCCCCACCGTCCGCTCCTTGACCAGAATCTCCCCCCCGGAGTCGGCCGGGGGTTCCTTCAGCGCGGTGTTCCGGATATCGGTGTCGGTCACGATGCCGGCGAGCTCGTCTCCCCTGACCACCGGCAGGTGGTGGATCCTGTGCTTCTTGAGGAGATACCCCGCCTGCGCAATGGTGTCTTCGGGGGACACCGTGATCGGTTTGGCCGTCATTCTTCTGCCGACGTACATGGCTCGCTCCTTCCCTGGAGGGTCTTCAGATGGGCAACCGCCGACGATGTGAGAGAGGACCCGTTGTACCCGCCCTCGAGAACGGACACGATGCGCCCCTGGCAATGCCGGTCGGCCATCTCGCAGATTCTTCTCGTCATGTGGACGAATGACCGTTCCGTCAGTTCGAGGTCCGCAATCGGGTCGTCCTTGTGCGCGTCGAACCCGGCGGAGATCATGATCAGGTCGGGCCGGAACGTTTCGACCTCCGGGATGATCTCCCGCTCGAAGAGGTCGAGGAATTCCTCGTCCGCCGTGCGGGGCCTGACGGGGATATTGAGAGTGAACCCCTTTCCCTCTCCCTTCCCCCTGTCCATCCTCCTCCCGGTCCCGGGAAAGCAGAAGGTGGGATGCTCGTGGATGCTGCAGAAATACGTGCGGGGATCCTCCTCGAAGATCTCCTGGGTCCCGTTGCCGTGGTGGACGTCCCAGTCGAGGATGAAGATCCGTTCCGCGCCATAGACGGCGCGGGCGTAAAGGGCCCCCACGGCGACGTTGTTGAGAAAACAGAACCCCATGGCGGATTCTCTTCCGGCGTGATGGCCGGGCGGCCTCACGGCGCAGAAGACGTTCTGCACCCTCCCGTTCAGCACGGCATCGACGCCCGCCATCACCCCGCCGGCAGCAAGCAGCGCGACGTCGTAGCTCGCCTCGCTGATCGAGCAGTCCCCCGTGGCGAAGGTCTTTTTTCCCGAACGCACGCCGTTGCGGAACGACTCCAGGTAACCGGCGGGATGGACCTTCTCGATGACTCCGAGGTCCGGCACGTACGGCTCGAGGAAGACGAGACTCCCCTGGAGGTCGTCCTTGCGGATCGCCTTCACGAGCTTCTCCAGCCGCCTGTGGCTTTCGGGGTGCCCGGCCCGGGGCCTGTGTTCCAGATATCCCGGGGAATAGATCACGCCCGTTTTCCTCGGCGTGTTCGTGTAGATGATCTTGTACCCGTCCCACGGCTTCGTGGAGAGCAGAAAGGCCTTCCCCAGGGGAACCTTCTGTTCTTCCTGGTGCCACTCGTTCTTTTCCAGGGAGTAGTACCCTGCGGCGTTGCGGAAGGTGGGGACCTTGAGATCCCTCCGGAACAGCGCGATGTCGTAGGCGTGGTTGAGCCGGTCGATGTCGACCTGCGCGACGGGAAGCTCCCGTGCCTTTACGTACTCCCGGAGGTTCTCCTTCATCCGCTGGAACTCGTCCCGATCCAGGCAATCGAACCCCTCCTTCGCCCAGTAATATTTCCCGACGGAGAGCGACGCGCTGAGGCGGAACTGGTGGAACCCGATGTCGCGAAAGAGTTCCTCGTAATGGCGGAACAGGGACGACGCGTACCCCGAACTCTGCTGCGAGAGACGGATGTGGTCGATGTAGACGATCCGCCGCCGCCTGCCCCTAAGATAGTCGAGCAGACCGAGATTCCGGTCCATCTCGGAGAGGAAGAAGAGGGTCATCTCGCCGACATGCTCGCCCGCGTGAACAATCTGCGTGTCGTAGATGATCCGGTCCTTCCCGACCAGGAGCATCTTCTCCCGGTGCTCGAATTCCTGGATTTCCGCGGAAAGCAGGGCAAGAAAATCGGCGGGGGAAACGAGATCCCGGAAGAGGAGGGCCCAGATGGAAAGGAGTTTCCTCCTCGAGGGGAGCTTGCTGACGAGGAATTTCTTCCCCGTATTCTCCTTCTTGATGATATCGACGTTGAGCTCGGCGCCGAAGAGCCGGTTCTCCCCGATCAGGATTTCGAATCCCTTCTCGATTTCCCGCCGCGGGAGAGGATGGGGGAATGTCCTCTTTTCCATCAGGGGGCTTTCTCTCCTCCGGGGCGCCACCTGTCCGGACGAACAGAGTCCCCCCCATTCTCCGTTGTTTCCTTCCCCCCGGGCAAGCGGGATGACAGGAGATCCGCCTGCTCCTTCGCCCAGGCTCTTTTCTCCCTTCCGCCAAATCTCCGGAGAGCCCGCTCCGCCCTGAGCGCGTCGGACCGGGTCCCGCACGGCCGCTTCGCGAGCAGCGCCACGGGAGGATTCATCCGGGTGAAGGCTGCGCCCTTCCCGGACAGGTGCTTCCGGAAGCGGGCGCCGGGATCCTTCGCGATCCCCGTGTAGATCTTCCCGCCCCGGCATTCGATCATGTAGACCCACCAGGTGCCGTCCGTCGCCTGCCCGCACCGGATCAACGGCATCCTTCCTCCTTTCCTTTCTCCCCGGGACCGACGCATCCATTATATTCCTTCCTTTCCCCTCCCCCTTATTTAGGAAAAGGCCGGGATCCGGTGTAGAATTTTCTCCAGACATTCCGGTCGGAACGCGGGAACCGGGAACCTGCCGTCCCCGCGGAAGAGCCCCGGAACGTGCGTTCGGGAGGTACACCATGCCCGACCTGGATCGGGAAAAGATTTCCGCCTACCTGGAATCCCTCGCCGGATCGCCCGTGCGGGTCCGGGCCCTTGCTCCCCTCGGCGAAACGGTTGCGACCGGCGCCGTCAAGGGGTACGGCTACGGCGTCCCCGTCCTTGTGGAATACGACGTCTCGGGGGAGCGCCGGAAGGCCGTGCTCGAGACGACGAGCCCGGGCCCCTTCGGGCACGAGCACCGGGCGGACCGGGCACAGATGCTCCTGTGGGACCATGAGGCGTACAACCGGCTTCCCCTCCATGCACGCTCCCTGGACGTGGGAGGTTTCCTCCCGGACGGCTCCCTTCTTTCCCTCGGAACCGTGGAGGAGCTCTTCCTTCTCGTCGAGCACGTGGAAGGGCGCGGCTACATCCAGGACCTTGCCCGCATCCAGGCGGAAGGGGATCTCTCCGAGCTCGACACCGCACGGGCAGACGCTCTTTGCGACTACCTGGCGGAGATCCACAAGGTGAAAGGGACCGACCCCGGCCTGTACGTGCGGAGGATCCGGGAGCTGCTGGGTCACGGGGAGTGCATCATGGGGATCCTGGACAGCTACCCGCCGCGCCACGGATTCATCACCCCGAAGCTCCTGGAGAAGATCGAGCAACGGTGCGTGGCGTGGCGCTGGCGGATCAAGGGTCGAACCCACCGGCTTCGGCAGGTCCACGGGGATTTCCACCCCTACAACATCCTGTTCCGTGAGGGGGCCCGGTTCCGGGTGCTGGACCGGTCCCGGGGCGAATGGGGAGACCCGGCAGACGATGTCACCTCCCTCACCGGAAACTACCTCTTCTGCTCCCTCCAGCGGAGCGGGAGGCTTGACGGACCCTTCGAAACGCTCTTCCGGAGGTTCTGGGACCGGTATCTCGAGAGGACGGGGGACCGGGAGATGCTTGCGGTCGCCGCCCCCTTCTTTGCGTTCCGGGGGCTGGTGATGGCCAGCCCCGTCTGGTACCCCACCCTGGACGAGGAGGTGCGAAGAACACTCTTCACCTTCATCGAGGAAGTCCTGGACGCGGAAGCCTTCGATCCGGCCCGCGTGAACGGGTACTGCGGGGCAAGGTAGCCTTGGAGGAGGGGTTCGCCGTCTGGATCACGGGACTCCCGGCGTCGGGAAAATCGACCGTCGCCTCGGCCCTGAGGAAGGAGCTTGCGGCACGCGGGGTGAACGTCGCGGTGCTCGAGTCCGACGAACTCCGGAAGGTTCTCACCCCGCAGCCGCGCTACGACGAACCGGAGCGGGATTTCTTCTACCGGGCACTCGTCTCCGTGGGCCTGCTCCTGACGAGGCACGGCGTCCCCGTGATCTTCGACGCGACCGCCAACCGGCGCGTCTACCGGGACCGGGCCCGTCAGGAGATCGCCGGGTTTCTGGAGGTCTTCGTCGACTCCCCCCTCTCCGTCTGCATCGCGCGGGATCCCAAGGGGATCTACAGGAGGGGGAGGGAAGGAAGCGCGACCGGCGTCCCCGGGCTGCACGCGGATTACGAGCCTCCCCGCTCCCCCGACGTGGTGGTGCGTGGCGACGCGGAAGAACCGGCACGTGCCGCGCGCCGGATCGTCGGCAAGCTCGTCGAAAAAGGATACGTCAGGGAGTGACGGCGCCGTGAAAGAGCCAAAAGGGATCGGAGACAGGTTCCAGCAGGAAACGAAGTACGAACGGGGACGCTTGGGGGGGGGGCGGATGGACTGGGCATCCAGGCCGCCCCTGTACAAGGAGTATCCCGGTGCGAGGAAGATCCCTCTCCCTCCCCCCGGGACGACCGTCCATGGATCTTTCATGGAAATCGCGGCCCGGCGCCGCAGCGTCCGGGAATACTCCTCCCGCCCCCTCCGACTGGAGGAGATCTCCCTTCTTCTCTGGGCCTCCACGGGTATCCAGAGGATGGAGGCCGGCCATGCCTTCCGTACCGTCCCCTCCGCCGGGGCCCTGTACCCGATAGAAACCTATGTCATCGCTCACCGCGTGGGGGGAGTCGAGGGCGGCGTGTACCATTACGGCGTCCGGGATCATCTCCTCGAAGAGGTGGCCGGGGGGGATTTCCGGGGGGACCTCTCCCGCGCGGCCCTGTTCCAGGAGTTCTGCTCCGAGGCCGGCGCCGTCTTCGTCTGGACGGCGATCTTTCCGCGCGCGAAGTGGAAATACGGACAGCGTGCCTACCGGTACGTCTACCTCGATGCGGGGCACATTGCGCAGAGCCTGGCGCTTGCGGCGGTCGGGCTCGGGCTCGGGAGCTGCCAGGTAGCCGCCTTCTTCGACGACGAGATGAACGCCCTCCTGGGGGTGGACGGCACGGAAGAGAGTGTCATCTACCTCAGTACCGTGGGACATCCCCGCTGACCGGGCGGCCGCCGGGTCCCTCTACAGGGATGACAGGCTCTCCCGGTACGCCCGAAGCGTCTCCTCGTCGAACAGGACGAAACGAACCAGCGTTGGCGTCCCTTCCCCCTTCGCCAGAACTGTCGCGACCGTCGACAGGGCGATAGGGGCAGCCTTCCCGACCGGGTATCCGTACGCCCCCGTGCCGATGGAGGGAAAGGCGACCGACCGCACCCCCTTTTCCGTGGCGAGGCGAAGGGAGTTCCGGTAGCACGAAGCGAGGATTGCCGGCTCTCCCTGATCCCCTCCTCTCCAAACCGGCCCGACGGTATGGATGACAAACCGTGACGGGAGACGCCCCCCGGTCGTCACCACCGCCTCTCCCGGTGGACATCCGCCCTGTCTCGCCCGGATCGCCCTGCACTCCTCAAGGATCGCCGGGCCGCCGGCCCGGTGGATCGCCCCGTCCACCCCTCCCCCGCCGAGCAGCGACTCGTTGGCGGCGTTCACGACGGCGTCCGTCGATTCCTTCGTGATGTCGCCCCGGACCAGCTGGATCGTGCCGGAGCCGAAATCCCGCTCCATCTCCTCCCCCGAAACGGTGGTATGCTTTGCCATGATACTGCATGCCCGACCGGGGGACCGAGGGGGAAACCGTGCTTTTCCTGGAAGTCTTGGCGGAGAGGAAGATTCGCGAGGCGATGGAGAGGGGGGAGTTCGCGAACCTTCCGGGAGCCGGGAAGCCCCTTCGGCTCGAAGACGACTCGATGATTCCCGAGGACCTTCGCGTCGCCTACAAGATCCTCCGGAACGCCGGATGCATCCCCCCCGAACTGGAAGTCCGCAAGGAGATCATCACCCTCCGGGACCTGCTCCGGACCATCGAGGACGAGGAAGCACGAAGGGACGCGGTCCGGGAACTCAACTACAGGCTTCTGAAGCTCGGCGTCATGGGAAAGCGGATGGTGAACCTCGACGAATTCCCCGAGTACAGGGAACGGATCCTCGGGAGAATGGCCGGCAGAAAAGCGGGGTGAGGACCCTGCCCCCCCCGATCCCCGTCCCGGAAGCCGTTTCCCTCGGCGTACTGCATTCCCTGCAAAAACGAAAGAAGCTTTGGCGGTTCCTTCGGGAGTTCTGCCGGGCCGTGGAGCGCGCGGGCGGTCAACCGTACCTCGTGGGGGGGATCGTCCGCGATCTCATCGAGGGTCGCCCGGGCAACGACGTCGACCTGATGGTCACCGGGATCGGGTTCGCAGCGCTGGGGAAAATCGTCCGGGCCCTTCCCCGGGGAGAGCTCGGAATCCGGCGGGTCGTCGCGGCGGGAAAGCAGTTTGCCGTGTACAAGATATCGACGACCTGGTCCGGGGAGGAAATCGACGTGGCGCTCGCGCGTTCGGAACATTCCACCGGCCCGGGGCACCGCCAGTTCGAGGTCCGCACGCTCGGGGTCGATGCCCGGGAGGATGCTTCCCGGCGCGACTTCACGATCAACAGCCTGATGTTCTCTTTCCGCACGGAGGGGAAGCGGCTTGCGGGGGAAGTGTTCGATTTCTTCGGGGGGATGGAAGACCTAAAGCACAAGCGGATCCGGGGCGTGGGGAATCCGCGGGCCCGCATCCGGGAAGACCCCCTGCGGATGCTGCGGGCGATTCGCCAGAAGAACGAGCGGCCCGGCACCATCATCGAGAAAAGAACGTGGCAGGCGATCCGCGGCGAGGCAAAGGGGCTGATCGGGACGATTTCGGAAGAACGTCTCATCGGCGAACTGACGAAATCCCTCGCGGCGAACCCGTCCGCCACGGTGTCGGACCTGCACCGCGCGGGAATCCTTCCGATGTTGATCCCCGGGATCCCGGACCGGGGTACCGGGGTCCTCTCCCGCATGAAAAAGCGGTACGTTCTCCTGGAACGTTCGATCGGCCGCCCCCTGCCGGAGACGGTGCTGTTCGCCAACCTCCTCGTGGACGCCGCCTGGGACGAGTCCCTCCTTCTCGCGCGGAAAAACGGGCACGATTCCCCGCGCGGTCGGCGGCATCCCTCGCCGGGGGCGTTCGGAAAAAACGCCTTCCGCCTGCCCCGCACGGAGGCTCTCGCCCGAAGGCTCCATTTCCCCCGCGTCCGGAAAGTGGTCCAGATGGTCGAGGATCTGTCGCGCCTGTCCCACCTCCGGATGCTGCGCAATCCGCACGCACGGATCGAGGCGATCTTCGGCAGGTGGGAAACCCCGGATCATCTGCACGCGCTCTACACGGCCTCCCGCAGGGCGGCGTCGAAGAGAGCCGTGGACTTTCGCCCCGTCCTGGAGACAGCGGAAAACCGACCGCACCTTCTCTCCGGCGACGAGATCCTGGCCCTCGGTGTCCCGGCAGGTCCCCAGGTGGAATCGATCCTGGAGGAAGTGCGGGAAGCAACGCTCACCGGACGGATTTCCGGCAGGGAAGAGGCGAAGAGACTGGCCGCCTCTCTTGGCGGACGCGAAAGGCCCCCCGCCCGGGGTCACCGCGCCCGCACATCGAGAAGGAGAGTGAGCAACAGTCCCGCCAGGGCAAGGAAGAGGACGAAGGCGCAGGGCACGAGATAACCCGGATCGGCAATCGCGTCAAACATCAGGAAGCTGACCAGCAGCGGACCGGCAAAAGGGGTCATCGGTCGGTTCCCCCCACACTTTCAGGATACCCCATGGGAGAAAACCCGGGTAGGGGATCCACACCGGCCAGCCGGGGGAGTACAATGATTCTAAGGAGAGCGCGATGGGAAATCGGGGAAAGGGACTGCCGCTGGCCGCGGCATCGGCAATACTCTTCTTCCTATGCTGCGGAAGCGCTGCCGCGCAGGAGACTCCGCGGGAGGAAGGATCCGGGGTGGCCCTCCGTACTCCACCCGATAAGAGCATGAAGGTCCGTTTCTTCTCGACCAGCGATGTAACACGTCCGGAACTGCCCTACTCCGTGGCGGACGAAAGCCGGGGCCGGTGGCTCACGCTGTTCGAAGCGCCGTTCCATTCCGGGGTGCCGGGGGACCTGCCCGAAACCGGAGAGGAAGAGGAGTAGGGCGGAACCGTTACCGCACCGACCTGCTTCCACTCACGCCCCCCCCGCGTGCGCCCCCTCCACTCGCCCCCCAGGAACCGAAGGAGAACCCTCCTCTCCCTCCACTCCCGGAACCATTGCCCATAAAGCCTACGGACCGGCCCGGGGAGGAGACATTGGACCGCGGCGCCCTACCCGATGTTCCCCCGCCTGACGGTTCGGCCTGACGACTTACTTCGCGACCGGGTGCGGGCACAGAGGGTGCGCTTCTCCCCCGCGATATCGACACCCCGTCACCTCTTCCCGGGGAGGAGCTACGCACGGCTCCTGAAGGAACCACCACCCTCGAAGGGGTGACACGCGAGCGGACGCGGTTTTCGTACTTCTCCGTCCGGGTCAACTCCTTCGACTTCTCCGCGGGAACCATCGATCGCCGTTCCGGACGGGGTGAGGATGGGGTGATCCGTTCATATCTCTCCTGTCGTGCGGGGCTCTCCCTTGCGGGACGGTCCGTTCTCCGCATATCCTGCTGGCGCTCGCCCGCGCCCCGGGTGCTCCTTTCGACCCCCTGCCCGCTGCGCCCGGAAGAACCGCTCTCCCCGCTTCGCACCACCGGCCTTGCTTCATTGCCACGCGGCGTGCCGCGTGTGCTGACCGAAGCATTTCTCTCTCGCCGGACGGCGGTCCAGTCCCGCCAATCGGTACTGCGGCTCCCCGTCCCCCGCACGTAGACGGTTCCCCGCGAAAGAGGCCGCTGCCACGAGGCAAGCCGGGTATCGGAGCGCGTGTACGCGATACGACCCGTCCGCTCCCCGGGACGCAGGGGGACCCAGCGAACGTTGCGGCCGTTATTCACGAAGCGCACCCGCGCAGGGTAATAGTACGCATACCCGTGGTAATGCGGGTAGTGGTAGCCCCCCCACCCGAAGGAGAAGGAGATGAACGATTGGTATGGGTACCAGACCCAGCCGAAGGCCGGGTCGGTGTACCAGTATCCGTAATGATAGGGATACCAGCCCCACGGCTCGTAGGAGACCCAGGTCCACCCGTACGGGGAGATCCAGACCCATCGCCCGTAATAGTAGGGGGACCATCCCGTGGCAACGCGCGGCCGCCACACGTATCCGTATTCCGAGGATTGCACCCACTCCCCGTAATCGCGCAGCTCGTTCGCCGCAGCCGGAGGAACGCCGGCCTGCTTTTCGGCGTCCGAAAGAGGCGGAGACTTCTCGAAGGAGTCCCCCTCGCCCCCCTCGTATTTCCCGACGCGGACCTCCTCCCCGATGGAGGCCTGCTCGCCCGCCTTGACGGGGAACTCCCCCCGCTCCACCGTAACGGTCCCTTCCCCCTCGCGGACGACCAGCGTCGTACCGCCGCCTTTCGCGCCTGTCATCCAGTACCTTCCGGGGACGGTAAATTCCGCCCTCCCTCCCCCGGGGGCCGTGACGCTGACGGGGGCAAAATCGGTTTCGGGCAGGTAGAACCGGATCTCACCGGACTGGAGCGTGAACGCGGTTTTCCCGTTCTCGGAGCCGCGGATGGAAAGCTCGGTGCCGCTTGTCAGAAGGACGAATTGCCCCCCGTGGAACTGCAATTCCGCTTCGGACCCTTCCGGTATGCTGACGAGCGACCTCACGGGAACGGGGCTGTTGCTGGAAAACTCCTCCCAGTCCCCGGAGTCCGGCGTGCGGACCCAGGCGGACCCTTCGAAGATCTTCAGACGGGTAACGGAATACGCGGGAACGCCCTCGAACTCCGCGCCTTCCTCCGCTGCATAACCCGTGATTGCGAACAAGGCCAGGGAAGCCGTTACGATCGCGATCTGTTTCACGAATCTCATCACATCTTCCCCCTTCCCTCGTCGATCCCTGCGCTCCAGCGGCGGAATCCTTTCTCTTTTGACGGCGAAAGGGGGGATGGAAATTCAAATCCCCGGCCTTTCCTTCCGCCGGAATCCCCCCCGCTCATCCATCATTCTATATAACCCCGCCAAAAAGGGAAAGTTCCGCTCCCCCCATCCTGCGCGGGGACTGGTATACTTCTTATCCATTCGACCCTAAAAAAGGGGGATCGTTCTTGTACCGGCTGAACGACCGCAACCGATCGATCGCAGAGATGTTTTCCTCGATCGCACCCAGGTACGACTTCCTGAACCGGCTCCTTTCCCTGGGGACGGACCGCCGGTGGCGGAGGGAAGCCGTCGCGTCGATCCAGCCGGAAAAGGGAGGAATCCACCTGGACGTGGCGACCGGCACTGCCGAGGTCGCCCTGGAGATCTTTCGCCAGAAGGGAAACGGGGCGTTCGTGGCCGGAGTGGACCTCTCTCCGGCGATGATGCGGATCGGCAGGGAGAAGGCTGCACGCGCAGGCCTTGCAGGCAGGCTTGCCTTTGTGCAGTCGCCTTGCGAGGCGCTTCCCTTCCGGGACGCGGTGTTCGACTCCGCCTCCATCGCGTTCGGGATCCGGAACGTGGCTCATCGGGAAGGGGGGCTCAGGGAGATGTGCCGCGTGGTCAAACCGGGAGGGTGCCTCGTGATCCTGGAGTTCTCGCAGCCGGAGTCCGCCCTCTTCGGAGCCCTGTACCGGTTCTATTTCACGAAGGTCCTCCCGCGGCTGGGAGGGCTGTTCTCCCGCCGGAGCGCGTACACCTACCTTCCCGACTCCGTCCGGGACTTCCCGTCTCCACGGGCATTCGCGGGGATGATGCGGGAAGCGGAGTGCGATCCGGTCACTTTCCGGCCACTTACCAGCGGAATAGTAACCCTTTACGTAGGGGTCAGGCGACAGCGCCCGGGCTAGATGGAAGCCTGCGCTTTTTCGCCCTCGAACCACCCCTCGAACAGCGCAGTCGTGAGGTACCGCTCCCCCGCGTCGGGGAGGATCACGACGATCGTCTTTCCCTCGAATCCGGGGGTCTTCGCGAGACGTACCGCCGCGGCCGCAGCCGCTCCGCAGGAGATCCCGGCAAGGATCCCTTCTTCCCGCGAAAGCCGGCGACCGAACTCGATCGCCTCGTCGTTGCTTACGGTCTCGACCCGGTCCACCAGCGAAAGATCGAGCACGTCGGGGATGAATCCCGCTCCGATCCCCTGGATCTTGTGGGGACCCGGCTTGAGCGGCTCCCCGCCCAGCGTCTGGGTGATGACGGGGCTATGGATGGGCTCGACAGCCACGGAAAGGATCGGCCTCCGCTTCGTCTGTTTGATGAACCGGGATACCCCCGTGATCGTTCCCCCCGTCCCGACGCCGGAGACGAACACGTCGATCTCCCCCCCCGTGTCCTCCCAGATTTCAGGCCCGGTGGTGTCCTCGTGGATCTGCGGGTTGGCGGGATTCGTGAACTGCTGCGGCATGAAATAGTGCGCGGGGTCCGACGCGACGATCTCGGACGCCCTGTCGATCGCCCCCTTCATCCCCTTTGCCCCCTCCGTAAGCACCAGTTTCGCACCGAAGGCCTGGAGGACCATCCGGCGCTCGATGCTCATCGTCTCCGGCATGGTCAGGATGATCCCGTATCCCCGGGCGGCGGCCACGTAGGCGAGGGCGATCCCCGTGTTCCCGGACGTCGGCTCCACGATCGTCTTCCCCGTGCCGAGCAGTCCCTTCTTCTCCGCGTCCCACACCATCGAGGCCCCGATGCGGCACTTGACCGAATATGCGGGATTCCGTCCCTCGATCTTGCCCAATACGGTAGCTTTCGCACCGTCGGTGATCCGGTTCAGCCGCACGAGGGGAGTTCTTCCGATCGACAGCGAATTATCCTTGAACCATCTGGACATTGCATTCCTCCCGATATAAACGATGTATTTAATAGTATTTAATCTTCCTGGCGGTGTCAACACGATTTTCCCCGCTTCCCATTTCCGGGGTTTGGCTGTATCTTTGCTAGATGGAACATCTTGCCCTGTGCGTGTTCTGCAGTTCGAGCAACCTGGTCCCGGAGCAATTCCGGAAGGACGCGATCGCCCTCGCCGACCGGATGGCCGAAGAGAAGATCACGATGATCTACGGGGGGGGGTCGGTGGGCCTCATGGGGATCCTGGCGGACCGGATGCTGGGCCGGGGGGGGAAGGTCATCGGCGTCATCCCGGCGTTCCTGCGCACGGAGGAGCTCGCCCACGAAGGCCTCACGGAGATGATCGTCACGCAATCGATGCACGAGCGGAAGATCGAGATGAGCCGGAGGGCGGACGCCTTCGCGGTCCTCCCGGGCGGATTCGGAACGATGGACGAGTTCTTCGAGATCCTCACGTGGAAGCAGCTCGGTCTGCACGCGAAGCCGATCGTCGTGGCCAACACCGGCGGCTGGTTCGACCCGATCCTCTCCTACTTTCTCAACGCGGAAAACCAGCGCATGGTCTCCCGTCAAAACCTCGCCCTGGTGGAAATCGTCGGTTCCGGCGAGCAGGTCGTAAAAGCCCTGTTGCGCAGGCGGGACACGGCCGACACCCTTCCCCGCCTTTCCCGGTCGTAGGGCCGGACGGCCTATCCCCCTGCCTTCCCTCCCGCCCGGGAGAGGAGCAGGTTGATGACCGAAGAGCAGAATACGACGAGGCATGCCGCCTCGGCGAAGTCGACGGGGAAATCGGCGGTTCCGCTCCCCGGCAATCCGCTTGCGGCATGGCAGCGGGAGAGCAGCGAGTCGATTCCCCCCTGCAGCTCCGGCGGGATCCCGAACTTGCCGGCCACGGGCGCAACCGTACCCATCGCGACCCCGGCCGGCCCGCCGGCAAGCGCATGCACGACGGCCGCCACCGCGATCACGGCCTCGCGGACGGCCTCCTTCGCCGCGGGGTCGGGGCGGCGCGAGAGGAAACCGACGGCCGCCTGCAGATGCCGTGCAGCGGCGTCCTGATCGAACAGAGAGAGCGTTTTCCGGGCCGTCTCCACGGAATCCAGGCCGATCTCGTCGGGGAGGGGCACGAACCGGTCGCGCAGGAGGCGGACCGTCGCGCCCTCCTCTTCGAGAACCCGGTTCAGGCTGTGTCGAAGAAGCTTCCGGTCCACTTCCTTCATTCCGGCCCTCTCATCCGCGAGAAGGAATTCGTAGAAGTCGTAGACCCTGTGGTCCGGAATCCCGAAAAAGGCCTCTTTCAGGGCGCGGCGCGACGCTTCGTTGTCGGAGACCGGCAGGTCGTCGATCGTCTCCTTGAAGAATGCAAGGCAGGCGCCCCGCAGGATCGACCCCCACGCGGTTCCGGAATGATCGGTTCCGGAAACGACCCGGTACAGGAGATTCCAGAGAGAGTTCCGAAGCGGTGTCCCCGCCCCCCCGCCGCCATCACCCATGGATGCATCCTCCCGGGAAATCATACCCGAGGGACGAGGGGGGCGGAAAAAAATCCCCCCGGGGGAGGAGCCCCCCGGGGGGATGTCCGCGGCCGTCGACAGGCCGTCCGGGCACTTCCGCTGCGACCTTATCCGCGCACCTCCCAGCGGCCGGGAATCCACACGGTTACCTCCACGTCCCGGTAATAGCCGGGTACCCAGATGCTCCGGACCTGGTGTTTCCCGTTGCCCCTGTATCGCCTTTCGTAATCGTCGCCGTACCCGGTCCCTCGACGCTCGATCTCCCAATGACCGGGGACCCACCGTCGTTCGATCCTCGCCTCGTAGCGTCCCGGGACCCACACCTCCTCGGGGGGGTAATAGACCCGCGGAGGGGGGGCGTACACGGGGGCCGGGTGGTAATGAGCTCCCGCAATCGCGTTCCCGAGAATCGTCACGCCGATGATCCCGGTCAGGATCTTTCCGGCTGTGGCCCATTCGCTGTCCCCGGCCCGGGCGGGTAAAGGAGCCGCCGCCAGAAAGGCCGCTGCAACCGCTATCGCTATCAGTTTTTTCATCGTCGCCTCCTCCTCATCCCTGGGATCTTCCTGCAGGGTGTAACCCGCTTTCCCCGGAGATGTTTCCTGACGGTCTGCCGATGTGACGGAGAAGACGGGGCGGAAATTCAAACGGCGGCTATTCCGCCGAAATGATGAGGATCAGGACGCCTTTCTGGTAGGCGGGACCTCCGACGAGCACCATCCCCCCGCGCTTGAGGCCAAGGGTCGTGGTGAGAATGTTGCGGTCTTCCTCCATGATCTGTACGGCAAGCCTCACCTTTGTCCCCTCGGAAGGGGCGGGGGTCACGCGCATGGACCGGTTCCCGGGGAGGCCGAAATCCCCCGTCTCGCCCACGTTCAGGGTTCGGCTGAGGCGGTCCACCATCCGGTAGGAGGAGTAGGTGAACATCGACTGCAGCTGGTTCCGGATCGAGGAGAGCGCCGGGTCCATCGTGGTCCCCTCGTTGGAGGCCAGCACGACCCCCACGTCGACCGCGACCGGGGAATCGGGCGAGGCCACCACGATGTGCGCGAAAAGAAGAAGGGCGACGCAGACGATCGCGGGGAGATACCCCCCCGGCCTCGGATCAGGACTTCCCATGTTCGATGATCCAGATCACCCGCGGAAGTCCCTCCCCTTTGTCCACCAGGGCCACGGTCGCAGAGTCGGATTCGATGGATTCCACCGTGACGTCGAAACTGTTCGGGTGAAACGGAGCCCTCGACCCATTCGAAGGATAGAACAGAAGGGTCAAAACCGCAACCATGGCCGCCGCCGGGACCCAGAACCACCTGCGGAGAGCGGGAACATACCACGGCTTCCTCCGCTCCTCGATGCCGGCCCGGACCCGGGTCCACAAGGCGGAAAGCTGAGGCTCCCTTTCGCCGACCCGCGCGGCGGACCACCGGCGCAGAAGTTCCCCGACCCCCCGAAGGTCCCTCTCCTCGGCGGCGCACGGACCGCAGGCGCCGAGGTGATCGCGCACATCTCCCGCCGGCCGGGGCGGGAGGCGCCCGTCGATGTAATCCTGGATCATCTGTCTCGCTTCCCTGCACTCCATATCCTCACCCTTCACGGAACCCTTTGAGCGCCTCCTTCAGTTTCGCCCGCGCGTAATGGAGCCGCGACATCACGGTGCCGACCGAACAATCCAGGATCCGGGCGATCTCCTCGTACGCCAGCCCCTCGACTTCCCGGAGGAGGATGACCGTCCGGTGGTACTCCGGAAGGGCCGCGATCGCCCGATTGATCCCCTCGGCGAGCTCCCGGTTGCCGGCCACTTCCTCGGGGCTCTTCGGGTACACCATGGCTTCGGGCTCCGACGACTCTCCGGAAACCCATGCGTCGTCGAAGGAGATCGTCGGCGACCTCGATGTCTTCCTCCACCGGTCGATCGCCTGGTTGACCAGAAGGCGGTAGAACCAGGTGTAGAAATTCGCCCCGAACCGGAACTCTTTCAGCTTGTAATACGCCTTCACGAAGGCGTCCTGCACCACGTCCTGGGCCTCGTCCGGGTCTCCCACGATCCCCAGGGCCACCCCGTAGGCCCGCCTCTTGTACGTTTCCATCAGATCGCGGAACGCCTCGTCGTCGCCTCCCTGCGCCCGCCGGACGAGGTCCTCGTCCTGCGGGTGCCTCTTCGCGTCCGCACTCATAGGACGTCGCTTCCCCGCGATCTATTCATCCCCCGGCGCCGTGGCTCAGTGTACTTCTCCCCAATGTTTCCCGCTCGTTACGGATACGGTAAGCGGTACCGACAGGGAAACCACCCTCTCCATCGACTCTTTCAGAAGCCGCTCGACCTCGGGTGCCTCGGATTCGGGCGCCTCCACGATCAGCTCGTCGTGGACCTGGAGAACCAGCCCGGCGTCCATGCGACCCTGCCGGAACTCCCCGTCCACCCGGATCATGGCCATCTTGATGATGTCGGCCGCGCTCCCCTGGATCGGCGTGTTGATCGCCATCCTCTCGGCCGCTTCCCGAAGAACCCTGTTCTGGGAGTTGATGTCGCGGAGAACCCTCCGTCTGCCGAGGATGGTGTGGACGCACCCGTCCCTTCTCGCCTGCTCCTTGAGGCCTTCGACATATCGGTGGACGCCCGGGTAGCGCCGGAAGTACTGGTCGATGTACTGCTTCGCCTCGCTGCCACCGATCCCGAGCTCCCGGGAAAGCCCGAAGGGGCTCATTCCGTAAAGGATCCCGAAGTTGATCACCTTGGCCCGGCGGCGAAGTTCGGACGTGACCCCGTCGGGGGCCACCCCGAAGACGGCGCACGCGGTGGCGACGTGGATGTCATCCCCTTCCCGAAACCGGCGCGTGAGCTCGGCGTCCCCCGACAGGTGGGCCAGAAGGCGCAACTCCACCTGGGAGTAGTCCGCGCCGATGAAGAGGCACCCCGGTTCCGCCACGAACCCCGACCGGATCCTCCTGCCCAGATCGGCACGCACCGGGATGTTCTGCAGGTTGGGGTCGGAGGAAGAGAGGCGGCCCGTGGCCGTCTGCGTCTGGTGGAAGGTCGTGTGGATCCGGCCGTCCCGCGGGTCCACCATCCCGGGGAGGACGTCGACGTAGGTGGACCGTATCTTCGCGAGGGTCCTGTATTCGAGGACCAGGCCGGGAATCGGATGCGCCCCCTTCAGCCGCTCCAGTACGTCCACGTCGGTCGAGTAGCCGGTCTTCGTTCTCTTGACCGGCGGCAGGCCGAGCTTTTCGAACAGGAGAAACGAAAGCTGCTTGGGAGAGTTGATGTTGAACTCCGCGCCCGCGATCGCCGCAACCTTTTCCTCGATCTTTTGCGTCCCCTCGGCCAGCTCCTCCGACAGCCTCCCGAAGATTCCGGAGTCGATCCGGATTCCTTTCTCCTCCATCCGGAAAAGGACCGGCAGCAGCGGCATGTCGACTTCCCGGAAGATCCCCGACAGACCGGCTTCCTCGAGCTTCCCCTCGAGGATCCCCCCCAGCACGGCGATATCCTCCGCCCGGGCTGCGAGCTCCCCCGCTCCTTCTCCCTCCGCCTCGTGCCCGGGGAGGAACCGGTCGCGCAACTTGGCCAGCGTGGGGGTGCCTTCGTCCGGCGCGAGAAGGTAGGCGGCGACCTGCAGGTCGAAAAGCGCCGGGCTTCCGGGGGGAGGGGAAACGTCTCCGAACCGCCTCAGGAAATCCTTTGCATCGACCAGAAAGAGGAGCCCCCCGGACCCGACGACCCGCCGGACAAGCTCGGGGACGGCCGGACCCGGCAGGGACCATACCCCGCGGCCGGGCACCGCGACAGCGACATTCTCCCCCTTGTCCCCCGATGCGGCAACGGCCGCCCGGGAAGGGATCTTCCCTCCGACCGCGGCGATCAGATCCCCGGTCGTCGCGGCCCCTCCCACTGCCTGCGGGGAGGAGGATGCGGCCCCGGAGAGAGGCAACGCCGAAGACGCAAGATCGAGTTCCTCGATGAGCTTGCGGAACCCGAGCCTCCGGAAAACCGCGGCAGCCTTGTCCGGCTGAATCCCCCGGGGCCTGCATTCCTCGATCCCCTGCGCGAGGGGTACGTTCCGGTCGATTTCCGCCAGCTGACGGCAAAGCCTGGCCATCTCCGCGTTCTTCTCGATCTTTTCCCTCTGCTTCCCTTTGAGCATGCCGGTATTGGCGAGAAGGTTCTCCACCGTCCCGAACTCCCGTATCAGCCCGGAGGCGGTCTTTTCCCCGATGCCGGGGACGCCGGGGATGTTGTCGGAGGGGTCCCCCGACAGGGCGAGCAACTCCACCACCTGCCCGGGCTCTACGCCGAACGCCTCGCGGACCTCTTCCTCCCCCACCGTTCTTTCCTTCAGACCGTCCCGGATGCGGACATGCTTCGACACCAGCTGGTAGAGGTCCTTGTCGGAGGAGATGATGACGACCTCCATCCCTTTCTCCTCGGCAAGCCGGGACAGCGTTCCGATGATGTCGTCTGCCTCCGAGCCGGGCTCCTCGATCCTCGGCACTCCCAGGGCATCGATGACTTCCTTGACCAGCGGGACCTGGGCCAGGAGTTCCTCGGGGACCTTCAGCCGGTTCGCCTTGTATTCGGGGAAGAGGCGGTGCCGGGGAGTGGGCTCGGGGGAATCGAAGACGGCGGCGATTGCCGAGGGCTTCTCCTCCCGGAGGATCTTCAGGAGGATTCTCGCGGTCCCCAGCACGACGTTGGTCGGCGTGCCGTCCGGCGCCGAGAGCCGGGGCAGACCGAAGAAGGTACGGTAGAGAACGTTGTGCCCGTCAATCAGATACAGGGACGTCATCTGCGGCCTGTCCGGATTCCACCACCAGCGTCTCGGCAAACATGTCCCCCGCCCGCCGGCCGTCGGAGTCGTAGAACCCAAGGTACGTCTCGATGAGGAGGACCACCATCCCGACGGTGAAGGTGAGAAAAGGGCCGACGAACGGCACAAGGTAGAGGAAGAACGGCGAAGCCACGGTCAGATTCCTCAGGAGGGAGGACTGGAGATCCATCGGCTCCCGGTCGACGCG
>Ga0209536_100004265_pt1 | contig 22577 bp, 19 predicted proteins | sample DeeMarSeWOR28_12_FD_187461 | JGI IMG/M metagenome (GOLD analysis project Ga0209536, IMG submission 187461) | Marine sediment microbial communities from White Oak River estuary, North Carolina - WOR-2-8_12 (SPAdes) (version 2) | ecosystem: Environmental > Aquatic > Marine > Intertidal zone >... | reverse complement strand
ATACCCACACTCACCACAGCGGCTGTTCGGATACCCGCCACAATAACGGGTGTGGCTAACGGGATACGGACCATTTTGAACTCCTGGTATTCAGTCATTCCCATGCCTCTGGCAGCTTCCGTCACTTCTGGAGGTATACCCTCAAGCCCGGTCAGTGTGTTCCGAACGATGGGCAATAGAGCATAAAGGATGAGAGCGATGATTGCAGGGAGCGCGCCGATCTTCTGTAGCAGAGCCAGAAGAAAGACGAGCATGGCAAGACTGGGAATGGTCTGAAGAATCCCTACGGCGCCCAGGGTGGGTCCCCTCAACCATGCGTTGCGGAAGACGAGGATTCCAAGGGGCACTCCGATGAAGATGGCCACCAGGGTGGAACAACCCGTCAATATAAGGTGCTCACCCGTGCGAAGCCAGAGTTCTGGCAATCGGCTGGACACATAAGCGATAAAAGACTCTGTACCCATCAAAGAGCCTCCTTAACCTCGGCCAGTTGCCTGGCGGGTTTGGCAAAGAGGTCCCTGACAAATGGGGTGGCAGGAGTGCTGAGAATCTCTTTCTTTGTCCCAATCTGTTCCAGATTGCCTCCATGGAGTATGGCTATGCGGTCACCCATAAGGAGCGCCTCGAAGATATCGTGCGTTACAAAGATAATGGTCTTTTTGAGTTGCTTCTTCAGAGTCAAGAGTTCCTGCTGGAGTGTTTCGCGTGTCAGGGCGTCGAGGGCACCGAAGGGTTCATCCATGAGAAGGTGGTCAGGATCCGCAGCAAGGGCACGGACTACCCCCACCCTCTGCTGCTGGCCTCCGGAGAGTTCATCCGGAAACCTCTCGGCATAATCCTCGGGGGGCAGACCCACAAGGTCCAGAAGTTCCTCCACCCGCTCCCGTCTCTTTTTGGCAGACCAGCCGAGCAGGGTGGGCACCAGTCCCGCATTTTCCTCTATGGTCATGTGGGGGAAAAGGCCGATGCCCTGAAAAACGTACCCAATGCGCCTGCGCAACGCCACGGGGTCCTGTTCCATGACGTCTTTGCCATCCACTTCAATGGACCCTTGGGAGAGCTGTATCAAGCGGTTGATCATCTTCAGAGTCGTGGTTTTCCCGCAGCCAGAAGAGCCAAGCAGGACCAGGGTCTCCCCCTCATCCACCTGGAAAGAGAGATCCTTAACCGCGTAGGAGAGGCCGCTGTCGAATGACTTGGAGACATGGGATAGTCGGATCATGACTTTTTATGATGGAACGCAAAAATATATTGCTGTGAGATCTTCCCCGTATTACAATATTTTAATATCACCCTTCTGACTTATCCTGCAAGGGGGCTTTGGTCTGCAGTGCTTTTGAGCAAGAAAATGAAGATTTGAAATGGCTACATATTGACACAGAGTCAGTAAGAGCTTAAGTTTCCCCTGCAGCAAAGACAAAGGAAGAAAGCTCAGTTTATAAGGAAGATGGGCATGATTCCAAGTGGCGAAAACAATTCTGACCAGACACCTGTCAGGAATAATAAAGATCCCGTCAAGGAGATCGTTTGGTTGATCCGAAGACTCATGCAAGGAAGTTACCTGTATAATAAGGAACTCAACAAGAAGTACCAAGTCAGTGCCCCTCAACTCTCCAGCCTCCTCGCTCTTTATGAAAACGGTCCTCTGCCCCCCTCCCAGATCGCAAAATACATTATGGTCAATTCCAGCACGGTCACGGGGATCATAGACCGTTTGGAGCAGAAAGGTCTTGTACAGAGATCCAGGATTTCAACGGACCGTCGGGTGATCACGGTGACGCTGACGGACAAAGGCAGAGAACTGGCTGAACATGCCCCTCCCCCCATTCAGGAAAAAATTGTGGATGGCCTGCAAAAACTCCCCCCAAATGAAATAGAAAAGATCGTCCAGGCCCTCACAAAGCTGACCTATATGCTCGATGTCCAGGATTTAGAGGTGGATCAGATCTCCTAAACGCTGCCTATCTTATTTCTCCAAAATCCTACCCATTTAAGTGCTCCTTTCTGTTTAACATACTGATTTTACGTATTTTTCTAATTTGTGTTTTTTTGGGAGAGCCCTTGACAAAAAAAATTCGTTGAGCTATATATATTTTAGCTGAAATAATCTCTGTTGAAATTTGTTTAGCGAAATCAACGGGTTATTCTGTTACCCACATTCTGCTGCAGCAAAAATCTTCCTCCAGCACAGAATCAAAAGCAAGAATATGAATAAGGAACAAGAGAAAAGATCAAAGTCTCTTCTCGGAGAAAAAACAGTAGAGATGCTCCTCCAGGTCCACCAAGATGCCCTGTGGATCCTGGAAAATCTAGGCGTAGGCTGCAAGCAACCGGAAATCCAGGAGGCCTTCAGACAATTTGAAGCGGATGGTCTGGCGGTGCTTTATGAAGATCGGATTTATGTGACCGCTGGCCTGGTTGAACAATGTCTTAAGACTGCACCTGGGGTGGACGCGTTTTTTGTCCCCATGAACAGTTTTTTCATTGGAGGTACCGCGCCCTATGTTTACGACGACGAGAAGGGCAATGGGGGTCTTCCACCCACACCCGAGCACGTGGTTCGGATCGCCCAGATCGCGCAAGAGCATCAGCCGGTGGCCGGCATGGGAAGAGGGGTGAAACTCAAGGATGAAGTCCAACAGATGGAGATCATGGCAGAGCATTGCGAAAAGCCTCTCTATTTTGCCGTGACCTCGGATCCATCACTGGAGAGGGCAAAAGAGATCTACAAGAACCGAAAGAATATCATGATCGTTTTCTGTCTGACGCGTCCACCACTACAGGTGAATGAAAACTTCTCTGAGCACTTTGTCAAGGTGGTCAAGTCGGGATTACCTGTCTTCATCTCGGCTATGCCTATGGCGGGCATCAGCGCGCCCTATTGCTACAACGGGGTCTTGGCCATGACCCATGCTGAGGTCCTTTTCGGGATCTGTGCAGCCCAGTTACTAAATCCTGGTGTCACGTGCATTCACGCCGGATTCCCGACCATTGCCGATCCGAGCATTGACTATAATCCCAACTACGGTCTGATCAGTCACAATTTTCTGAATATCCTGATGACGCATCTGAACCTCATGCTGGATCTACCCAGCTTTCAAAGTGCCGCCACCACGCATGAAGAACACCCAACGGAAAGGGCTTACGCGGATGCCAAGATGGGGCAAGCCTTATGTAAAAAGTACGGTTTTCACATGATCCGCCACCCATTTGGCTTTTTGCGCTACCTCATCGATTTCTCATTCGAAAAATTGGAAAGGGCTATTCGCATTGCAGAGGAGGTTACCCCAAAGGATGCACCAGGGGTGGAGATGCCCGTCTATGACGAGCGGGGGATGGAATCCATCCAGAGAATCGGCGTGGGAAGTTATATGGAAGACCCGCTGACAACGGCCAATCTGGGGAAAATATTTGTCAATTAACAACTAACAGAGGAGGGGTTTAATCCATGGCATTTTTAACAAGCAGTATTAAAACTGAGGCTACGGAATCTAAGCTTGCCATGTTCTTTGCACTCATTTTCGTTGCCATCGGGGTAGTTCTGGGCGCGGTACTGGAGCGCTTCGAAAGCTTCAGGCCGCTTACGACAAAGGCTCGAAGGGTACCTCGTCTGGTCACCCGGCTAAAAGAGAAAATAGCTTAGAGTGTTTTGGGGAAACCCCAAAAAATAAATGAGGAGTAAACGATGTGCGGCATAGCAGGAAGTATTGGTGTTAGAGATGCGGAAACCGTTGAGCGAATGCTGGATGCCCTGCCTCATAGAGGACCCAATGACAGGGGCATCCACATTAACGGAGATGCTGTCTTTGGTCATACCCGTCTATCCATCGTGGATGTGGCGGGAGGGCATCAGCCCATCCTGGCCAACGGCGGAAACTCGGGAATTATTTGTAACGGTGAAGTTTACAATTTCCGAAAACTCAGAGAGAAGTTCCTTTCCAAATACCCGTTCAAGACAGAATCGGATAGTGAAGTTATCCTTCACCTGTATGAGGAAAAAGGCCCTGAGTGCGTAAAGCATTTGGACGGGATGTTCGCCTTCGCCCTATTTGACGGGGATGACTTCATGATGGCAAGGGATCCCATCGGGATCAAGCCGCTCTACTATGGCCATGAGAACGGCAACCTCTATTTCACTTCAGAGTTGGGGGCCATGACCCTCGCGGGCGTGGACGAAGTCCACGAATTTCCTGCGGGTCACTACTATACGCCCAAGGAAGGCTTTGTGGAGTATTACCAGGTTCCAGAGATTGAAGACCATCTTCTCACGAATATCGAGGAGACCTGTGATCTGATTCGGGAGACCTTCATTGACGCGGTAAAGAAAAGGTTGTTGGCGGATCCTGAAGTCCCTGTGGGATCCTTCTGCAGCGGTGGGCTTGATAGCAGCCTGGTGGCGGCCATAGCGGCCGAGGAGATCCCCCATCTTCACACCTTTGTGGTGGGGATGCAAGATCAGGATGGGGACGTGAGCGATGATGTAAAGGCGGCCAGGGTGGCAGCCGAGCATATCGGCTCCACGCATCACGAACTGCTCTTTACTGAGGAGGAATACAACGAGGCCCTGCCCATTGTGATCAAGAAGCTGGAGAGCTACGATCCTTCTCTGGTCCGCTGCGCCGTTCCCTGCTATTTCACTTGCAAACTGGCCGCGGATTACGTGACGGTTGTGCTCACGGGAGAGGGGGCTGACGAGCTCTTCACGGGCTATCACTATATGAAACATTATCCCTTTGACAAGCTCAACATGGAGGCGAGGCGCTGTATCGGCAATTTACACAATATCAACCTTCAAAGGGCCGATCGTATGGGCATGCTCTTTAGTCTGGAACTGAGGGTCCCCTATCTGGATGAGGCGATGGTGGATCTCTCCATGAAGATTCCGCCGGAACTCAAGATTCGGGAGCACCATGGCACAAAGATAGAGAAGTGGATATTGCGCAAGGCCTTTGAGGATACGCACTATCTGCCCGACGAGATCCTCTGGCGTTACAAGGTCCAGTACACCCAGGGTGCGGGATGTGAGAGCCTGGGAGAGAAACTGGCCCATCAAGAGATGAGCGAGGATGAGTTCCAGCAGATCAAGGCTGAGAATCCCAAGGCGACCATCAACAGCAGGGAGGCGGCTTACTACTTCAAGATCTTTCGTGAGTTCCATCCCCAGGATTCCATACTCGGATCCATAGGGATCTGGACCGGGTTTGACTTTGCCGAGGAGAGGGAACGGGTGCGGGGCACCATGGATGGGGATCTGAAGCATGAGTACAAGGGAGAAGATGAGGAAACAAAAGAATGTAAAGCGGCCTGAGAGCGCTGCTGAATCTATAGGAGGTAAAGATCATGGCACTTCCAAACCATTGTAAATATATTATTATTGGTGCCGGGATACACGGGTTGAGCACCGCCTACCATCTTGCCCAGGAAATCAAGTCCAGGAAGCGGGGCTCAGGAAAGGATATCCTGGTCATAGACAAGACGGCCATAGGCGCTGGAGCGTCCGGAATCGCCTGCGGCGTCATCCGCAACAACTACTATCAGGCGGCCATGCAGGAGCTCATCGCCCACAGCGTGGATCTCTGGGAAGAGGATGCAGAAGGCTACGGGTACCTTCCCGTGGGTTACATGCAGATATCCCCCGAGCGTATGCATGAAGATGTGGGTGAGGTCTACGAACGCCAGAAGGATATCGCTTACGAGTCGGAATTCATCGAAGGAGAAAAAGACTGCCAAAGATACATGAGGGAGAAGGTTTTTGATGATTGGCAGGCGGAAAACATTACCTCCATCCTCCATGAAAAAAAGGGTGGGTACGCACAGAACGCCAGGAGCCTTTACCGCCTTGCCGACAAGGCAGAGGCAGAAGGTGTTCGAATCGTCACAGGCGTTGAGGTGAAAAGGTTTATGGAGAATGGCACCCTGAAAGGGGTGGAAACCACAAGGGGCAATATCCAATGCGATTATGTGGTCATCGGTGCGGGCCCCTGGGCCAAGAACTTTTGGGATATGCTGGGCCTTCCTGAAAAAATCGATGTCAAAGGCAGGGATGGCGAGGTCCACAAGGATATCAGGATGTGGACCTACTGGTGCCTCCAAGAAGGGACCCTGGGGGTGAAGCCCTCCTATGGCATGGACAATAGAGGTAAAATGCCTCCGGTTATCCACGTGGACACGGATGCACCCCTCTATTCCAGCGAAGATGGTTCGCTCATTACGGATGAAATGTGGGGAATCTATTACAAACCCGATTATAATTTTCGGGGGATCCAGGGAGGGAGTACCCCCTATAGAGTGGAAAAGAAAGAGGTGGAGGTGGACCCCTATGGCATCGATTCTCCCGATTTCGTTGTGGGTCCCGAATTTGCCCACGCGTGGACATCCGCCCTAGCCCACTGTCAAAAGAGGTATGAGGACAAGTACCTGCGTTACAAGGACGAACCTTCCGGTGGTCTCGGAGCGTTCAGTCCTGATAGTTTCCCCATCTTCGATGTGATGAAGGAGAACTGCTATCTTATTGCCGACTCCAGTCACGGATACAAGATGATAGGGGTCGGACAGTTGGTGGCCAAGGAGATCATGGGAGAGGATCAGGCCCTGCTTAAACCTTTTCGTTTTGATCGATATGAGAAGGGGGAATTGCTCCCCGAGTCCAGTAGTCCCTTCCCATGGAGCTAGTTTCCGTTCAGAAACGGCTCTTTTCCGCAATCTCTGCGTCAATCCACGGAATTGCTTGTGCGACGTACTTCACTATGTACGTCTCCGCGCAATCCCTTGATTTTCTTGATCTTGCGAAAAATTTCTCGTTTCTGGTCCGGAAACTTATTGGGGCCGTAGGCGAGAGAAGATGGAACTGACGATACTTGGATCAGGGGGATGCATGGTGATCCCCAAACCCCTTTGCCAATGCCGTGTCTGTAAGGAGGCAAGGGAGAAGGGGAGACCCTATGAGAGAACAGGTCCCTCAGCGTTCATCCATGATGAAAATATCCTCATAGACACTCCTGCAGAGATTGCCACCCAGTTAAACCGCTCAGGAATCGAACAGATTGATCACCTCATTTTCACGCACCTGGACCCGGACCACGTGGAGGGATTCAGGGTCGTGGAGCAGATTACCTTGGATTTCCGCACCTGGGAGGCCTATCCAAACAAGTATATCCGCTTGCTATTGCCTGAACCCCTCAACCATGGCCTGCGGGATATTCGATCGGCGTACGGCTCCCTGATCGATTTTTATGAAGAGCAGGGTTTTGTTCTGTGTATGCCTTTTCGGAAAAGGGTGGAATTGGGAAAAATCCGGATCACGGCCATCCCGGTAGATAGAGATTCTCACCTCTCTTTCATATACGTCTTCGAAAAAGAAGGCAAAAGGATGGTCTATGCCCCCTGCGACATTAGGCCCTTTCCGGAGGCGAGGGAAGAGGTGCAGGGGGCGGAGCTTCTGGTCATTCAACCGGGCATCTTTGAGGATGGACTCAAGCACGATTTCGAATATCCAAAGGACCACATCTCCAGGACAACCCTTTATACCTTTGAAGAGACACTGGCCTTGGCCCGGAGGATAAAGGCTGGCCGGATCCTTTTCATCCACCTGGAGGAATACTGGAATAGAGGTCATGATCAGTACGTGGAACTGGAGCAAAACTTCAATAATGTCCAATTTGCCTATGATGGCATGCGTGTAAGTATTTAGCGGGAAAGGTGAACATGGATCTTGTGACGCATGATTATTTGGAAAGGATACACAAGGACGCATTGCAAGTTCTGGAAGAGGTGGGGGTCAAATGCGCGTCACCGGAAATCCGGCAGATCTTCGAGGAGACAGGACTTGCCGCCTTTGACGATACCACCGGTCATATTCACGTTTTGACGCCTTTGGTGGAGCAGGCCCTGAGCACGGCGCCGAAAAGGGATCAATACTGGATTCCGGAGAATGCCTTTGGAGTGGGGGGGACGGCCCCCTTTGTATTCGACGATCAAACGGGTGATCTGGTGGAGCCCACCTTCGATCATCTCGTCAAGATAGCGAAGATAGTGAATGGGGCTGACGTGGTCCAGTTTATGGCCCGCGGGGTCCTCATAAAGAAGCAAGAAGTAAAGGTCATGAACACGATTATCGAAAACTGCCATAAACCCGTCTATGTGGCTGCGGTGACGGAGGAGGGTATTGCCCGGGCTGAGGAGATTCACAAGACAAGGGGGAATTTCACTGTCCAGTTTTCTATTATCAACAGCCCCCTGAATATCATCGAAAGCATGGTGGACCCCTTTTTGGCCTGTGTGCGCAAAGGCATCCCCATCTATGTTTCTACCATGCCTATGGCCGGGCTTTCCGCACCCTATTGCATGTCCGGGCTCCTGACGCTCACCCATGCGGAGGGCCTCTTTGGAATGACTCTGGCCCAACTTGTGAATCCGGGTATTACGGTTGTCCATGCCGGGCTCCCCTCCATTGCCAATATCAACAAGAATTACGCGGTAGATCTAGGTTTAGTCTCTCACAATATGGCCAACCTCCTGACGGAAAAGGTCAACAAAATGCTGGGCATCCCGTCTATCCAGACCGCTTGCACCACCAGCGAGGACAGGCCTAGTCCCAGAGCCGAAGAAGATGCCATGAACGGCTATGCCCTGATGAAAAAGTATGGATTTCACCAGATGCGACATGCCTTTGGTTTTTTAAGGGAGCTCATCTCCTTTTCCATCGCCAAATTGGAGAGGCATATAGAGCTATGCCGAGAAACAGGCGTGGAGCAGGCCCCGGCGTACGATGTGGATCCCTACGACCCAGAAGGTCTGGAGGCGATCAGACGCAATGGCAGTCGGGCCAATTATATGCGGGATGATCACACCCTGAAGAACACGGGAAAAGTATTCCTGAATTAAAGGACCTTCGGATCCTTCTCCCCGTAAATCTCTCCAAATTTCACTTCAGGGATTCAACATCTCGAAATTCCTTCATATTTGCTTTTTTTAATGAGATAATAGCAAGCACTTGCCATCATTGATCTTTTTTGCAAGGGCTGTTATTACCCCACACGACGGCCAGAAGCAAAGCATAAGGAGAACGCATGTTCGGAAAGTATGAACGCCTTTGGGGAAAACCGGCTCTCAGGTCCAGTTACGATACGGTGATCATTGGAGGCGGTCTACACGGATTGGCCACGGCCTACTATTTGGCCCGGGATCAGGGGATAAACGACGTGACGGTCATCGAAAAACGCTACATCGGTTTTGGGGGTGCCGGGAGAAATACAGCGATAGTCCGGGCAAATCAGAGGACTAAAGAGAATCTTCCCCTTTACAACGAAGGCCTTAAGCTCTGGCCTAAGCTGACGGACGAGCTGGATTTTAACCTAATGTTTTTCAACTGCGGAAACCTAAATCTGGCCCACAGTGAGGCCGCGATAGGCGCCCTGCGTTTGCAGGTGGCTTCGGCGCAATTCTTTGGTATCAAGAGCGAACTGCTGGATGCCAAGCAATGCAAAGAACTGATTCCAGCCCTTGATGTTTCAGAGAATATCACCCATCCCATACTGGGCGCTATGTACCACCCACCGGGCGGCACCATAAGGCACGATGCGGTGGTCTGGGGCCTGGCAAAAGAGGCCGCAAAAAAAGGCGTACACATCCATCAGGAAACAGAGGTCCTCGGCATTGATGTGGACAAAGGAAAGGTGGTGGCCGTGGAGACGGACAAGGGGCCGATTCGCACCGCCCGGGTCCTGAACGCAGCGGGCGGCTATTCGCCCCTTATTGCTTCCATGGTGGGCATCCGACTCCCCATCGAGGTTCTCACAATTCAGGCCATGGTGACGGAACCCATAAAACCTCTCCTGAACCATGTAGTCTCATCCGGCACCTACCATTGTTACGCACATCAGAGCCTTAAAGGGGAAATTGTCACTGGGGCCCACATGGATCCCTGGCCCAACTATACGACGCAGACCACGGCCCATTATATCAAGCATCAGGCAGAGGCATTGACAGAGCTTCTTCCCTGTCTCGGGGGGGTCAAGTTTATGCGGATTTGGGGGGGACTGGCGGACATGACGCCGGATATGGCCCCCATTATTGATGGAAATGACCCCATTGAAGGTTACTACGTGGACTGTGGTTGGGGGTATTTCGGTTTCAAGTCAGGGCCCATTACAGGGAAATATCTGGCCGAATTTATGGCTACCGGTCACCGTCCCGAAATCCTGAAACCTTTCAGGCTTCGCCGGTACCAGGAAAATCGCCTCCTGGGCGAAATTGCCACGCCCGTCAATTACGGTCCGTGGAATTAGATGTTTTCTAAAGGAGAAAAAGGATGTCGCTCACCATTACCTGCCCCATTTGCGGAAAACGAAACGGTTACGAGTTTCGATTCGGCGGAGAGGAAAGGGGACCCAGGCCGGATGAAGAAGGTCTGGCCCCTGAGGCATGGTGTGACTACGTCCACATGCGCTCCAACATCGGAGGAATTCAAGAGGAGTGGTGGTATCATCTTGATGGATGCGGAACCTGGTTTAGGATTTGGCGAGACACGAGAACCAACACTGAAGTGAATGGACCGGAAAAGGGAACTACATAGAATCACTGGATTGCCCACTCTGCGTATCAAACCGAGAGAGGAACTCTCCCTGTTTTACAGGGGGCAGACATACCAGGGCGTAAAGGGCGACACAGTGGCCACAGGGCTTTATGCCAACGGGATCCGGGTCTTTTCCAGAAGTATAAAGTATCATCGTCCTCGAGGTCTTTACAGCCTGGACGGGGAGTCGGCTAACTGCCTGATGGACATTGACGGCGTACCCAATGTGCATGCGGAACTCACACCTCTCAGGGACGGTACGAATGTGAGGCCGCAAAACGTGGTGGGAAGTCCAGAGATAGACCTCAAGGGATTCATGGACAAGCTGCACTGGGCCATGCCTGCCGGATTCTACTACCGCTATTTTCACAAGCCCTATAGATTGTGGCCATTTTTTTTGACCCAGATTAGGAAGACTGCCGGAATTGGGGTTGTGGATCCGTCTTCTCGAATGGAGGGTCGCTTTGACGAGCAATACCTCAACGGGGAAGTCTGTGTCATTGGAGGCGGGCCCGCAGGCATGAGGGCCGCCCTGGCGGCAGCTGAACAGGGGCTTCGGGTGATTCTTTTGGAGGCCCGTCCATGGTTGGGAGGCGGCTTTGATTACCGGGCAGCGGAGTATAGTCCAGGTCTACCTTTATATAAAAGAGGGTGGGAGCTCACCAAAAGGGTCGAAAAACATCCTCACGTGCGGGTATTTACCCATACGCCAGTGGTAGGTCTCTATAACAGCAATCACGTCACCGCCTTCCGTGTAGGCACAGAGACAGACCCCTTTGATCAGCGCTACATGGAGATCCGGGCACAAAGCGTTGTGGTAGCCACGGGATGTATGGAAAGGCCACTTGTTTTCGAAAACAACGAGCGGCCAGGCGTCATGCAGATTGGCTGCGCGCATCGTTTGGCCCGGACTTACGGACTTTCGCCTGGCGAGTGTGTCGTCTTCAGCGTGAGCCATGACCTGGGACTTGAGGCGGCTCTGGATCTCATTGATTTGGGCGTCCATGTATCATGCGTAGCCGATTGCCGAACGGATGGCCAGGATCCGAGGCTACTGGAGGCCCTTGCCAACAGGAAAATTCCCCTTCTCATGGGCTGGGTCGCCCTAAAAGCCCATGGCAAGACACTGAGAAAGGTCACCCTGGGGACCACGGACGGGACCCGGTCCTTGGACTTTGATTGTGATACGCTCGTCGCCTCTGCGGGTCTTTCCCCGGCGAATGGCCTGCTCTCCCTCGCGCAGGCCAGAATGGCCTACAACAAAGATATCCGCTTTTTCTTACCTGAAGCATTGCCACCAAAGGTGCATGCTGCTGGCGGTTTGCTCGGCCTTCAACAACCAGAGGCCATTGAGGCATCAGGGTATTTAGCCGGCCTGGAAGCGGCAGCAGAGTTCGGGTTCTCTCTCATGGAACGCATTAAAGAGGCCCGTGAAAAATTTCAGGACCTAGAAGGGCCTCGCAGGGGCTCCGAATTAGTCCGGGCCCCAGCAGGAGAGAGGAAAAGCTTTATCTGTTTTGATACGGACACCACCGTTGAAAACGTCTATCAGGCCTGTGACATGGGCTTTGACAGGGTCGAATTGGCCAAGCGCTTCACAGCGGCGGGAACGGGTCCGGGACAGGGAGGCATTCCGGGTCACAATCTGCCTCTCGTGCTTTCCCAATATCTGGAGTCTTCAGGGCCGGAACTTCCCAGCACTGTTCGTCCCCCTTTGAGGCCGACTCTGATGGCAACCTATGCGGGAAGCCATAATGATATCGTCAAGAGAACACCCACGCATGAGTCACAGGAAAAATCAGGAGCGATTTTTCGCAGGATCGGGGCCTGGAAGCGGGCCAGGTACTTTTCGCAGGATTTCAGTTCTCGGGAGGAGATTGAAAATGTGCGAAAAAACGTGGGCATCATTGATGTGAGCACCCTGGGAAAGTTTCGAATTTTTGGCCCGGACGCCTTAAAGGCGCTTCAACGCGTCTATGTGGGGGACATGGCAAAAATCCCTAAAGGAAAAGTCAAATATTCAGCCATGTGTAATGAGGACGGTTGCCTCATTGACGACGGTGTAGTGGTGAAAAGGGGTGAAAACGACTACTATTTTACCACCTCCACGGGCCGTGCCGACGCCACCATTGAATGGATCCGCTATCACACCCGATATGAGGGATGGAATTTTCATCTGGTCAATCTTACGGATGCATTCGGTGCCATCAACCTGGCGGGACCCAATGCTCGAGCAGTTCTTGGAAGCCTCACCGATGCGGATATCTCAAACGATGCATTCCCTTTCCCCGGATATCGGGAGTTCGCCATTGAAGGGGGCATTCCTGTGAGGGTGATGCGGTTAGGATTCGTCGGTGAACTCTCTTATGAAATCCATATGCCCGCCTCTTTTATGCAGACGGTCTGGGATTTATTGCTGGATGCGGGTGGGGAGTGGGGTATCAGTCCGTTCGGATTGGAGGCCCAAAATGCACTCCGTCTTGAAAAGGGACACATCATCATTGGTCAGGAATCAGAGATCCGTGCCACACTCCATGATCTGGGCCTGGGTTTTCTCTGGCATCGAAATAAGCCGGATGCAAAGACGGTGGGTGCACCTGCCCTAAGGTTTACGGAACATCAGGAGGGACGGATGAAGCTGGTGGGGTTTGAAATGGAAAACCCCTTCAGAACCCCGAAAGATGGGGCTATTATTGTGGATGACGCCATTCGGGGTCATGTTTTTACGGCACGTTACAGTTTCGTGCTAAAGAAATCGATCGGCTTCGCCCTTGTGGATAATGAACTTACCGAAACGGGGACCCGATTGGCCATTTTTGAAGAGGACATGGGAAAGAATCGGCTATATGCTAGGGTGGTGTCCATACCTTTTTACGATCCTGAAGGAACTAGGTTGAAGATGTGAGATGGGAACCATGGAACTTTACCGAAGACGTTCTCCAGTAGTATTCCAAACTCCGCCAAGCAAAAAAGAGGTACGTGGCGGCTGGAAGGTGGTTCTTGAATACGAGGATCAGGGAAACGGGCCTTTCTTGATCGATCTAAGTCATGTGCCTAAATGGGACGTGCAAGATGCTGACCTTACCCACATCCGCCCCATGGATGTGGCTATACCAGATCGTCCCGGGGATTGCATCCTGGAAAATGGGATATTGGTCAATCGCATGAATGCCACGCAAGCGGCCCTTTGGCATCTCTCGGAAGCGCACCTCGCTATCCCCCGCGAATTCGCTTACACAGATGTCAGCGACGCCTACGCGCTTATGGCGATTTTGGCCAAAGACCTGTTCCCTATCATGGAGAAGGTGACACCCCTTGATCTGTCTACTCAGACGAAGACGCCCCCTTTCTTGCTTCAGGGGCCTGTCTTGCACGTACGATGCCAGGTGGTGTTGCTAGGTGAAAAGGGAGGGTATACGGCGGTGCTGATCGCCTGTTCAAGAGGATATGGACAGTCCATGTCCGAAGCCTTTTTAGAGGCCTGTGCGGAATGGGGACTGCGTCCTTCTGGTGAAACCGCTTTTCGCAATTGGTTGAAATAAAGATGACTCTTAAGAATCAAAACGGAGGCATTGGTGAAAAATGAAAGTTGCCGTGTATCAGACAGACCCCGTTCTCTTGGATCTAAAGGCCAATCTGGAGGAAGTTATCTCTAAGATCAATCATGGTCGGGAGCAGGGGGCCCAATTGATTGTCTTCCCGGAGTTGGCCTTAACCGGATATTTCGTTGGCCATAGGTATCATGAAGTGGCGCTGAGGCTCGATTCGAAGGAGATCAAAAAACTCGTTTCCGCCACCAAGGGCACCGCTGCCGTGGTGGGGTTTATAGAAGAATCACGCTCCATGAACTTTTACGACTCTGCCCTTGTGGCCGTGGATGGGGAAATACTGTTCGCCTACCGCAAACTCAATCTGCCCAACTATGGTGTGTTTGAGGAGAGGAAATACTTTGCTCCTGGAAAGCAGGTCCCCGTCTTCAGGCTCCATGGCTTTGCCATCGCTGTCTTCATTTGTAATGACGTGTGGCACCCGTCACTCCCCTACATCGGTGTGACCCGAAAGGCAGATGTCTTTGTCACCATTATTAATTCATTAGAGGGATCCATGGGAGATGAATTCAATAATATAGAGACCTGGGGAATCATCAATACGTTCTACTCCCGTGTCTTTGGAATTTATAACATCTGCGCAAACCGCGTTGGAGATGAAACCTTTGAGAACAGAAGGCAGCACTCAGGTAAGAAATCAGAAGGGGCCAACGCTGTTGTCGGTAAAGACATCCCCAACCAGCACAGAACCCACCGCTTCTGGGGGGGCAGTGAGATTGTCAATCCCTACGGCCAGACAATCGCCAAGGCCGCCCTTTATGAACAGGACGAAATTTTTGGGGAAATCTCTGGGGAATTGTTGCGACAAAAGAGGATCTTGCTTCCCTATGTAAGGAATGACGACCCCTATTTCACACATCGTGAGCTTGAGCGCATTTTGTACAGTGAAAAATGGACCCATGAGATGTAGAGGAGGAGTAGACCCGCCATCTATGCCCCAATGCTTTTCAGGAATCGCGGGACGCCCTTAAGTTTCTAAGATATTTATACTAACAGCCTGTCAACTTAAAATTTTAAGGGCGTCGGGCTTTCCTATTACTCAACCTGTCCTTCAGAGAGACAAATAGACTTTCAAGCTCTTTGTCTTCCCATCGCAATAGAAAGTCCAGATTCAGGTCCGTTGTCAGGAGCTCTTTGATTTTTTCCAAAAGCTTTTCTTTTTTGGGAGGTCTGTCCATCATGCTGAGTCCGGGTATTAAGTCAGGGGCAAAAGAAAGCCCCTGACACTGAACTCGCCTGCAAGGATTGCCAGGGGCTAAGACCAGGTGTGGATAAAGGATAGCCAAACACAAAGGAGTGGCTGATGAGATGCCTTTCACCTGGAACAGCTGCTTAGAATATTGTTTCTATATTTGAAGCACAATCAGGGAAAACCTGATTTTGGAGTTCGAAATACCTGAAATTTGGGTAAGGATTTTCGAAAACCCACATAGAAGGCGAGGTGATATTGATTGCAGTGGGGCTATCTACAAACCTGGTAGTGGCAGTCTTCGGCTTTCTTAGGCGTCCAGGCTCTCTAGATGCTTTATAATAATTTCAACGGTATTTCTCTGATGTTCAGGCAAACGGTCATATAAACTCATTCTTCTATCTCTACCACTTCTTCGCTCACTCCCGCTTCTTCGCTCACTCCCATTTTTGGTTCCTGTATTTGACTTTCTGCGGTCCTTCCCTGATCTCCTATCACCAACTATCTTACGGTTAAAAAAAAGCATTTGTATTCCTCCCAATTAATCTTGGATTAAATTAGTCAACTCCCTTTTTAATATTGGTAGAATGTCAAGCGCCAACCGTCAGACTAGATCCCAGATTGTCCGGTTTGCGATTCACAGGCCGCAATCCTGAATTATCTGAAACGAGTGTGGGCTCGGCGCCATCCTTCTTGGAAAAAACGAGTGTATCCGTGGCCCCATGCTTCATGGAAGAAACGAGTGTATCCGTGGCGCCATCCCTATTAGAAGGGTAGACAGAAAGGATAAGCGCTTGCGCTTCTTCTGAACCCTTTTCCCCCAGGCAGATCACGTTCAGACCAACAACGATGGAATCTCCTTCCTTTACTTCAACCTCGGTACCAGGGCGTATCTGATTGCCGTTAAGAAAGGTCCCGTTTTTGCTTCTGAGATCCATAACCAATAATTTATCCCCTGATTTTCGCAGCAATAAATGTTCCCGAGAAACGAATCTGTCCTTGATTTGAACGTCAGTGATAGCAGAACGCCCGACGTAGGTGATTCTGCGAATCAATTCAAGAACCCGGGGTTCCTTTTTTTCGCTCATAATACAGATTTTCTTCATGCTCATTCTCCTTTCAAGGGCTTTGGCCCTTTATGCAAGTTGAGCTGAAACCGCCTGGTTAAGAAGAGAGCGGTCTTCTTCAGGCAGTTCTACAAAATAAAAGGCCATATCTGAAAAGGTGCCATTAGGGTCAATGCCATCTAGATTAGACCATGTCACCTTCCCAGTGACCGCTACATAACGCCTATTAGGAAGTGTGATGACAATCCGATAAGTTTCATTCTCGTCCAATGGTTTCTTACAGCGGGCTAATATACCGTTTGCCGTGATATTCCTTGATTCGCCTTCTATGAGGCAGCGATTTGAAAGTATTGTAACCGGCCATCTGGCCTTGATTCCAGGGGAGTTGTTTTGCTCAAATGCCGTAGCCATAATTTGCGCCTCCTACACGGTATTGGGTATCTCTTCGCAAGTAAGCCAAATGTCAAAGCAAATCTTTATCAAATCTTAGTAGATTTTACCGTTTTCCGTTGGAAAAACAATCGGTAGAAAGTGGGATTTTCGTCTAATACCCCGAAAGGGAGACTAGTACTTTATTATTAGATCTCTAAACCCAAGGGCCAGAAATCTCTGTTTCGTGAAAGCAAGTACGCGTAATTCAGGTGTTGCGACTATGTGCCAGAATTCCCCGCCTCAATCCCCCCCATCAGAGGCTGTGTCGTAATTCGTCATCCCGGCCAAGTCCCGCGGAGCGGGATGGGAGCCGGGATCCAGAATGATTTGATTTTCCGCCGCTTTACTGGATTCCGGGTCTCGCCCTCAATCGTTGGGCTCGCCCGGAATGACACGTTTGTCGAATTGCGACACAGTCTCTCAAGGGGGAGGAGGTTGTCTAAGCAAGTTTCAGATGCCCCGCGTTTCAACGCGGGGAGTTTCACTCAACGAAAAGTGTGACGGGAAGTGGGTTTAAGAGGTGTTCTTTGAAAACTGAAAATAGCAATAAAAAAGCAGGGCAAAGTGAAAGCCCCTGCCTTTCGAATCAGCGGGACGCCCTTAAAATTCTAAAATACTTACACTAATAGCCTGTCAGCTTAAAAGTTTAAGGCCGTCCCGCTTCACTTCCTTCCCATTTAACCACTTCCCCTCCATAACACGTAACCAAATAGGCCGAAGAAAAACATGCCAATGCCGACACTGTGGGCAGTCATTCCCTCAAGCCCTAAAGCCCTCGGAACTATGGCTGAAACAAATAGCCATCCAAGCAGTTTTAGGAGAGGGTTGATTTCTTTTTTCTTCATCAGCGTTTTCACCTTAAAGGTGGGGTGTGGAAAGGATATTCTAGGCCTCCGTCTTTTAGAAAGGAAGAGATAAATATGGGCGCAGCTTTTACTCTCCGATGATTTTCACGAGCACCCGCTTTTTTCTGCGGCCGTCAAACTCCCCGTAAAAGATCTGCTCCCAGGTGCCAAAGTCCAATTTTCCATCTGAGATGGCGACGACCACCTCCCGGCCCATGATCTGTCGCTTCATGTGGGCATCCGCGTTATCCTCCCCCACATTGTGTCGATATTGGGAGACGGGTTCATGAGGGGCCAGTTTCTCCAGCCACACCTCATAGTCATGGTGGAGACCGGATTCGTCATCATTAATAAACACCGAAGCCGTTATGTGCATGGCATTGACCAGGACGAGGCCTTCTTTGATGCCGCTCTCCCTCAAACATTCGTTGACTTCAGGGGTAATATTGATCAAGGCCCTTCTGGTTGGGACCTTGAAGAACAGTTCTTTGCGATAGCTTTTCATAGCTAAACCTCCTAAGTAAGATATGGAGTATTGGAGTAATGGTTTTAAAGGAATAAGAACATGATTTCGGCCTCTACTATCCACTACTCCAGTACTCCAATACTCCATCACTCCAGGTTTAAAATGAACCCTTATCCACATGAGAGATCAGGTATTCCTGATCTTCTTGAGTACGCGCAAACACGCCCACATTACCTATGCGGATGTTTTTCAATCCCACTGACTTTACGCCCTGATAGGCATCAACGATTTCGTGAACCGTAGGACTTCTGAAATCCTTCATCTGGTGCTCGGGGAAGAAGGCAAGGATGGTAAAGGGTATATCAGAATCTGTCTCCTTGAGGCATTGGGCAATCTTCACCAGTTCGTCCGTTTCCACAAGATCAGGGATGTACAGAGAGAGCACTTCCAGAGCAAACCCTCGTTTGATCATCTCTTGAGGCAGTTTCAAAATATGTTCATTGCTGCATCCAGTGAGCCATTTGTGTTTCTCCGGATCAAAGGCCTTGATATCCAGCCAAAAGGCATCCACCCCTGATTCTTTCAAGTCATCAAGATTTCTTGAAGTCAGTCCATAGCCATTGCTCTCGATCAATAACCAGAGTTTGGTGTGAGCCTTTATTAGCCTGGCGCAATCGGCATAGAACTCGGGTCGGCAGGTGACGTCTCCTCCCGTAAAGGCGACGATGTTTCGTGCCGGCCCAAAACCCTGGGGGCTCAAGAGGATGGATTCTGGAGAGAGAACATTGGGGCAAGAGTCAGGTCTCTTCTTTTGAAGAATACAGCTCCCACAGGACCGGCAACTATCGTGGGCATGCCAGGATGTGGCCTTTTCTCTCGGTTCCCAGAGATTGACGATCTTTTCATAGGCAACCGATTGTTCCAGGATATCCTGAGGTGAATACCAACGGCCGTCTTTCACCTTACTGAAATACCAGGAATGACATTTCCGACAGGAGAAATTACACCCGGATTGATAGATGGAGAGATAGTTTTCAGGACGGGAGAGATGAATGGAGGTGATGAGCCGATACCATTTCCCATTTTCCTCTTTAAGGGTAGCCTGGCATGCGAGTGCATGCTCTCCATCTATTTTGACGCGGCAGCTGCCAGGTCTCAGGCCCTGCTCTTTTAGCCTGCACGTGGATTCTTTCGGTTCAGCCATCATAGAAATGGTGTGTGGACTGGGTGCAAAGTTGACGAAACCCTTGATCACCCTTAGATTACCCTGTAAAAAAACAATCATAACGGTAAGGGGGATGAAAGTCCAATCCCGTATTTTGTGATGAGGTCACTGAGGTATGCCTCGAATAGTTGATACATTTAAGACGTTCAAGCCATTAAAGGAGTATTTCGTCCAGCATAGGTGGCGAATTGCTTTCGGGCTCTTCTGCCTTCTGCTGGTGGATTTTCTCCAGTTGTTGATCCCTCTGGTCATCAAAAGGGCCATCGACGCCCTCACCTTCAAGACGGCCACATCTGCCAGTCTCTTCCAGTACGGCCTGGCCATCCTACTCATTGCCACCATGATGGCTCTTCTACGTTATGTCTGGCGCCACCTCCTGTTTGGCCATTCCAGAAAAGTGGAAGAAGGGCTGAGGAATAAGCTCTACACCCATCTTCAGAGCCTCTCCCTGTCCTTTTATCACAGGACAAAGACGGGAGACCTCATGGCAAGGGCCACCAATGACATCAACGCCATCCGAATGGCCACAGGGATGGGGATGGTCGCTCTCACGGATGGGTTCGTGCTGGGCATAGCAGCCATAGGGTTTATGATATCCATCAGCCCTTATCTGACCCTGATTGCGCTCATTCCCACCCCAATCATTATCTATCTCACCCGGATCCTCACCCGCCGAATGTCCATGGGTTATGAAAGCGTTCAGACAACCTTTTCAGATTTGACGGAACGGGTGCGCGAGGCCTTTGCAGGAATCCGGGTCGTCAAGGCCTATTGCAGAGAGCCATGGGAAAAGGAAAAGGTGGAAAAGGAGGGGAGGACGTACATATCTGAGAACATGAAATTGGCCAAGACCATCGCCCTGTTTTTCCCCATGATGGCCATTTTCACCAACCTGGGATTAGCCATCATCATTTGGATGGGTGGCCGGTTGACGATTCTTGGACAAATCACCACAGGGGATTTTGTGGCCTTCATAGGTTACCTGAATCTCTTAACTTGGCCCATGATGGCCATGGGTTGGGTCACAAACCTGATACAGAGGGGCGCCGCGTCCATGCGCCGTATCAATCGAGTTCTTGACGAGGTCCCTGAAGTCAGGGCGCCCTCCGACCCTTTGAGGGTTTCAAAAATCAGAGGACGTATCGAGTTCAGAGGATTTTCACTCAAATACCCCGGGAAGGAGACCTATGCGGCAAAGGAGATTGACCTCCTTATAGAGTCGGGTCAAACGGTTTCCCTGGTGGGTCGAGTGGGCTCCGGGAAAACCACCCTTCTCCATGCCATCCCTCGACTTTTCCACATACCAAAGGGGACCCTGTTTATTGATGGCATGGATGTCCTGGATATTCCTCTGAAGACGTTAAGGGAGTCCATCGGTTTTGTCACACAGGAAAGCATCATTTTCTCGGATACCATTGGAAACAACGTCCTTTTCGGCAGAAGCGGTTTTTCCCAGGAGTCCCTGGAGGCTGTACTGAAGGCAGCGGAGATCTATGATGAGATCCAGGCCCTTGAAAAGGGTATGGACACCGTGCTTGGGGAGCGCGGAGTTACCCTGTCTGGCGGCCAGAGGCAACGGTTGACCATAGCCCGGGCGCTTCTCTCCGACCCGCCCATCCTTATTCTGGACGACGCCCTTTCCATGGTGGATACACGCACGGAGGAAAGAATTCTTAACAAGGTCCTGGAATACAGGGCGCAGAAAACCAATTTGATCGTCTCCCATCGGCTTTCCACCATAAGCCGGGCAGACGTGGTCGTCGTTCTTGACAGGGGGAAATTGGTGGAGGTGGGCGACCACAAAACTCTTATGAGCAGAGGCAATGAATACGCCAGGCTTTATGAGAAACAGCTCCTGGCACAAGAACTGGAACTTGGAGCGAGTTAAGCTGTCAATATAAGTAAGCAGTAAGCAGCAGGCAGTAAGCACCACTACGGATTGGTCATCTAAGTATGAGGTTCTTTATTATTAACTTTAGTCACTTTAGCTCACTTTAGCTCACTTGGAGAGTTACTTATGTGGGGTGATTACGGATATATGGAAGAGGGGCCCTTGGGCAAGCCCTATAATGTGCGCCTCTTGAGGAGGCTGGCCCGTTATGCCCTTCCCTACAAAAAGATGATTTCTCTGGGCCTTTGCCTGAGCATTCTCATCACAGTGCTGGATCTGGCCCTACCCTATGTCTCGAAGATCGCCATCGACAGATATATCCTTTCATCCTGGTACATGGTCCACCTTTCTGCCATGGGGAGGGCTGAGCAACGTGATTTTATGAGAACGCGGGGTCTCAGACTAGAAAGGAGTGAAGACCGGTTACATGGCCTCATCTCGCACACAGATATCAAGAAGATAGATCCCGCGGTTCTCCATAGACTCAGAAGCAGGGGCATCATTTCATCGGACCGGTATTATAAGATAGACCCCAAAGACATAGATCCGGCCAGGCTCAAGAGACAAGGAGATGCTCTCCCCAGGATGAGGGATGGCTCTGTTGTCGTTCCCCTGGACGCGGTGAATAGCCTGAGCCGGGGGGAAATTCTGAGCGTTCGGGAGAGAGACTTAAGAGGTGTAGCCCTTTTGGGCGTGGTTCTTCTCGCGATTCTGCTGGTTGCCTTTGCATTGGGTTATGGAGAGTATTATGCCCTGGAATTCACGGGCCAGAATATCATGCACGATATTCGTCTTCAGTTGTTCCGACGGATCCAGTCTCAGGCAGTGAGCTTCTTTGACCGCCACCCCGTAGGACGGTTGGTCACGAGGGTGACCAATGATGTTGAAAACCTCAATGAGATGTTCAAGTCGGTCGTCATTACCGTGTTCAAGGACATCTTTATCCTAGTGGGCATTCTGGTGGTCCTGCTCTATCTCAACTGGCGGCTCGCTCTGGTAAGCTTTGTTATCCTTCCCTTCATCTTTGGGCTTACGCTCCTGTTTAGCCGCCTGGCACGTGAGGCCTTCAGGGAACTCCGGACAAAAGTGGCGAAGATGAATGCGTTCATGCAGGAGCGGCTGGCTGGTATGAAGATCATCCAGCTTTTTGCCCGGGAAGATTCCCAAATCCAGAGTTTTGCCAGGATAAACCATGAAAACTACCTGGCCGGGATGAAGCAGATACGCGTATTCGCGGTTTTTATGCCCATCATGGATCTCTTTTCAGCTTTCGCCGTTGCC
>Ga0209536_100004264_pt1 | contig 22583 bp, 18 predicted proteins | sample DeeMarSeWOR28_12_FD_187461 | JGI IMG/M metagenome (GOLD analysis project Ga0209536, IMG submission 187461) | Marine sediment microbial communities from White Oak River estuary, North Carolina - WOR-2-8_12 (SPAdes) (version 2) | ecosystem: Environmental > Aquatic > Marine > Intertidal zone >... | reverse complement strand
TATAAAAGTCACTTATATGGCTTGCTCGTTGCAAAACGCCTAAAATTGCCATGTATAGCAACATTACATGGATGGGTTAACAACACAACATCACTTCGTGTTTATCAAATAATCGAACGAATCTTATTGAGATTATTCGATTCAGTTGTAACTGTTTCACCACAAATGGAGAAACGATTAAATTCAGGTCTTTTACCAATAAAGCATGTACTATCGATTCCTAATGGGGTGAATACAAGACAATTTCATCCTGGACCCTATTATAATTGTAAGAAATACTATAATTGGTCTAATAATAATTTTGTATTCGGGATAATTGCCCGACTGTCAGAAGAAAAAGGCCACAAAATATTACTAAATGCCTTCAAAATTGTTAATTCAAAAAGACCAGACAGTCGCCTATTAATAATTGGTGATGGTCCAGAACGAGAATCACTTGAAAGTATTGTCACCAATCTAGATTTGGAAAATATAGTTTGTTTCGCAGGTCCGCAGACAAATATTGATAAAATCATGCGTTGTATTGATTGCTATGTTTCATCTTCATTAACAGAAGGTATGCCAATGGTATTGCTAGAAGCAATGGCAAGCGGAATTCCGATTATAGCAACAAAAGTCGGCGCTGTTGATTATATGCTTTCAGACAATACAGGGGTTCTTGTTAATCCTGATGATTCAAACGAACTCGCGCTTGCCATGCAACAAGTATTAAATAATGTTGACGAAGCAAAGAAGATGGCAGAGCGTGCCAGGCGAAAATGTGTTCAACTATTTAGTGCTGAAAAACAAGCAGATGCTTATATAAAGTTATATTCAGATATTTGTATGTGAATACATTTAATAATATTTTTTGAATAATTGGAAATATTTTATTATTTGTCTTAGTTCAAAATTTCGCAATAACATATCTATTCAAAGAAAAATAATAATCTAATTTCATATGTTGTCTTGTTCTAATTCATTATGTACTGCTAAAGTAGTTTTTCGTAAGTAAAATTAATTAATACCAAAGTTTTATATTTAATAAATTCACCAGTCAAAGCTTCTGCTAATTCCATATATTACACATAATAATTTCCAGTAATCAGATAACTCAGAGACTTAAGTCTCTCTCTTGCGATCTGAGACGTTATTTTATTAAGATAACACCCCTTTACCAATTTTATTGTGGCGCCTATATGAGCTTCTCAATGCGTGTAGATGGCATACTTTAAAATGCTCATGTATATTATTATTTAATTGTTTAAAGTATTGATTACTAGCCTATGCCAAATGTTATAGATTTTAATACTATTGACAAATTATTTACTTTAATAAGGTCCTGCATAAGTTGCAGTAATTATGAAAATTGATATTTTGTTTACGACGATGACAAGACTTCCTCTAATATTTTTTGCTGTTGGAGAGTAAGATTTTCACGCCATTTGTAATTACTGTTTTTTAAGTTAAATAAATTCAAACTATTTTTAAACTCCCTATTCCACTCCAAATCACAGTATTTCAGTACATCTTGAAAAATTTCGATAGGTTCATCACATAAGTCTTCATAGTCTATTTCCATGAGATTTGTTATATTTTTTTGTTTAGCTGAATCCATCGCATCCTGAAATATTAAACAAGCAATACCTGCCAGAGCCACATATGACCTATCATACTTTTTCCATAATTCATCATACTTTTCTGGTAGTTCTCCCCATCGCCAGTTGCTGGGCCCTCGCCAACCCCACCACCATGGGACATCTAAAAATGAATTCGCGACAGCCCTGGAATCACGTTTCACGTGTATAAAGATGGCATCATCAAATACGGCTTTTAAATATCCTAATCTAGGCCAACCAGTAATTTTTAGCATTGGTCTATGTCTGTTTTTTGTTATAGTTTGTGACAATGCGCTCCTTATTTGCTTTTTTGACTTTTCCATCACGTCTTCTGCCGTCAAATCTCTACATGGTGTCCTAAATCCTCTACAATATAACTCCCAAAAGTTGTAACATTCTGCAGGAGGGTATCTCTGAGGGATATACTTACCAATTAGGGGTACACCCAACCCATTTAGCACAAAACGGTTGAGATGCGGTTTGTCAGGATATCGCTCACAGACAGATGATAGCCAGGCAACCTGATGATGGGTGGCGAACATTTTATGAAAGATACTCGAACCGCTTCGGCCGAGCCCTACGACAAATATCGGCTTATTAAAGGACATTACCTATTCCATTGTTGGCTTGTTAAAAGTATATAATGATAATATTACTTCTTTTTTATGAGCAAGTCTTTGGCTCAAAATATCTTTTCTGATTCTATTTAGATAATTCACTATATGATAGCGTTCAGTAATATATATAATCTGTTTATTAATATAGTACAGGGCTCTGATCCCGAGTCTCTCCGTGCAAGGGTTGTTAAGGGAGCAACTGGCTCACTTTCATTACAGGTTATTTCTGTATTTCTTGGTCTTGTCTCTAGTTTACTGCTTGCAAAGTTTATTGGTGCCCACGGATATGGTATTTATACATATGCACTCGCATGGATAAATCTATTGATGGTAATTGCAGCCTTTGGCACCAATAGATTACTTACTCGTGAAGTTGCAATTTTTCAACAAAAGAGGCAATGGGCTAAACTATATGGTTTACTGCGTTGGTCTAATTTAAGAGCCACTTACTTTTCAATAACGTTGGCAATAATACTGGCAAGTATTTCTTTATGGTTATATGTCTTTTCATATTCAGAAAAAACAGTCGCATTAATTTTAGCGTCATTGTTATTGCCGTTTATGACACTATCATCACTCCGTCAAGCGACACTTCAAGGTTTACATCACGTTGTTATCGGATTGATACCTGAAAATATACTCCGCCCAATATTATTGATCATATTTTTTATCAGTTGTCATTTTTTTCTGGGTGATGAATTTACAGGCGTAGTAGCTTTAGTCAACAATCTAATAGCATGTATAATAACTTTCATTGTCGGCACCTATCTTTTATATATAAAATTGCCTAATATTGGGCATTCTGAAGATCCACAATACTTGAAATCAGATTGGCTCCGCAGCGCTATACCTTTTCTTTTGTTAAGTGGATTACAAGCTGCAAACAGTCAGGTTGGTGTAATTATACTGGGCAGCATTGTTGATGCCTCAGAAGTAGGAATTTATTCAGTTGCAATAAAAATTGCAGGGTTGCTCTCATTTTTTCTATTAGCAGTTAATACGATTCTGGCCCCAAATATTGCTAGTCTTTACAGTGTTGGTGATTTAGATCGTTTGCAGATGCTTACTACTAAAAGTTCTTGGAGCATTCTGTTACTTACCCTCCCTGCATCTCTAATATTAATAATTTTTGGCGAATATATCCTTTCGATATTCGGGCTTGACTTTATTGTAGGATATGATCTTTTAATCATCTTGATTATTGGTCAGGTATTCAATGCGGCAATGGGTTCTGTAGGTCTTTTATTGACTATGACGCGACATGAGAAAGATGCCGTAGTCGGCGTATTAATCGGGTTCCTTATAAACTTAACCCTATGTTCGTTCTTGATACCTTTATACGGCGCATTAGGTGCTGCAATTTCAACAACATTGAATACTTTCATTTGGAATATAATATTTGGTATATTAGTATTTAAACGTATAAATATTGTGCCATCAATAATTGGTCGAAGAAATATATGAGATCTATGAGCTTATGATTACGCCAAACTTTTTTATTGTTGGTGCTCCAAAATGTGCCACCAGTGCTTTGTATCATTATTTAAAGCATCATCCAGATATTTTTATGTCTGAGTCCAAAGAACTTAATTATTTTGCAGCGGATCTTACATCGCCGCATTTCTTAAATAACAGGCAAGTCTATTTGTCTCATTTTAATAATGCGGCTGGATATAAAAGGGTGGGTGAAGCGTCTGTTTGGTATATGTATTCCAAGGTTGCTGCTAATGGCATTTATGAAATGGTACCAGACGCAAAAATTATAGCCATGATAAGAAACCCTGTTGACATGATTTATTCTTATCATGGGCAAAGACTTTTTAACGGTACTGAAGATATTAATAATTTTGAAAAAGCAATTGAAGCAATTCCTGAAAGAAAATTAGGTAAACACCTCCCTAATAATCCTTATCCAATTGAGGGGCTATTTTATTTGGATATTGCAAAATACTCGGAACAGGTTCGACGTTATATTAATGTGTTTGGTAGAGAAAATATCCATATAATAATTTTTGACGACTTTAAATCTGATTCTCTTTCCTCATATGCTTCTACGCTCAATTTTCTTGGGCTCAGTACAGATATTTCACATGAGCTGCCGGATGATAATATCACTCGAAATGCGAGCAAGCATTATAAAAGTGAATTCATGAAAAAGATGATATCAAAGCCACCAAAATCATTAAGCATAATTGGCAAGATGATTATGCCGAATAAAAGAATACGGCAAAACATCTGGCAAAAAATTAAGATAATGAATATTGAATGGCAGCCGAGGCCGAAATTGGATCCAGAACTATATTTAAAATTACAGAAATATTATCAATCCGAAGTTGAAGATTTAAGTCAGTTACTTGATCGTGACTTAATAACGCTATGGAAATATGTTTAAAATGACACCTCAATTTTTAGTAATAAAGTCTATATTATTTGGTAACTAAATTTTTACATTATAAACACAAAAACCATTTTTCTTAATAATCATCAATTTATATAAATGATAATTTTATGTGCGGCTTAGTTGGTATTCTATATAAAGATAAAAATAAAGTTGTTGACAGGCGCTTATTGGAAAAAATGACGATGAGCATCAGCCATCGTGGCCCAGATGACTGGGGGATTTATGTTAATGGGAATTTAGGTTTTGGGCACAGACGATTATCAATTCTTGATCTCGAGTCAGGTCATCAACCAATGCTCGATGTACGTAGAAAACGTGCAATTGTCTATAATGGTGAAATATATAACTATCTCGATTTGAGAGCCGATTTAAAAAAACGTGGGCATTTTTTTAATACCAATTGCGACACAGAAGTATTACTAAAGTTGGCCGATCATCATAATAATGAATACCTGGAACAACTTAATGGAATGTTTGCATTTGCATTATGGGATGAAAATGAACGGAGTTTACTATTAGGCAGAGATCGCCTGGGTATCAAACCTTTGTACTATATTGATTTAGGTGATGTTTTTTTATTTAGCTCTGAAATCAAGGCATTGCTTTTATATCCGAATATCAGGAGAGAAGTTAACACAGATAAGATTTTTGAATATATCGCATATCGTAATATTGTTGGTACGGAAACGATGTATAAGAACATATTGCAAATTCCTCCCGGGCATGTAGCTAAATTAAATCCAAATAATTATGAATTGAAGTTAGAGAACTATTGGAATGAAGGAAAATATAATTCCTATAAAGAATTGAAACATGATAATGATTATATTGAACAATTTCTTGATATTTTTCATGATGCGGTAAAAATTCGACTAATAAGTGATGTACCAGTTGGTACTTTTAATAGTGGTGGTGTAGATTCAAGTCTGGTGTCTGCGATTGTACGTGAAAATAAACATGATGAATTACATACATTTTCCGCTGGATTTAATGAAGATACACATGATGAAAGGCAACACGCACTTACAGTTGCACGTCAATTAGGTTCTACCCATCACACAATAGTTATGGATGAATATGAATATAGTGATTCATTAGAAGAAACGTTATGGTATTTAGAGGAGCCAATCAATCATGCGCATTCAGTGCAAATCCTTAACTTAAGTAGACTCTCAAGGAATTATGTAACAGTTGTACTAACCGGGGAAGGTTCTGACGAAATTTTTGCTGGCTATCCCAGGTATAATGTACCGAAATTGGCATATTTAACGCCGGACTTCGTGCGCGAAGCACTTTCTAAATTATTATTGCCAATTTCGGATACACTCAAATTACGTCGTGCGGTTAAATTATTTGAAGCTTTTGGACTTAGTAATGAAGAGTTAATATCAGATAACGCTCGTTATGTGCCATTATCTTCATTTTCACGCTTAGTGGGCAATAATATTGCTTATCCGAATCGTCATTTATTATATAAATCAAGTATGTCAAGGTTTAATAATAATCTTCAGTCACATTTATATTATGATCAAAGATCATATCTCTCTTCACTGTTAACGCGCTTGGATAAAATGAGCATGGCGGCAGGAATAGAGGCTCGTGTTCCATTTTTAGATTATCGTATAATAGAGTGGAGTTATAAAATACCGTCAAATATAAAAATAAGATTATTAACAAATAAATGGATTGTTAAAAAGACAGCAGAGAACTATCTACCAAAACATATTGTCTATAGAAATAAAGTTGGTTTTGGTGCGCCAATTTCAGAGTGGATGCGCAACCCAAATGGACTTGGTAGATATCTCGATATACTTACTGATCAAAAAGCTATAGAAAGGGGATACTTTAATCAAAAAATTATAAAAGATCTATTATCTGAACACTTATCTAGAAAGTTTGATCATGGCGAAATACTATGGGGACTTTTGAATTTAGAGTTATGGCACAGAAATTTTATCGATGAAGTAAAAATCCATTAAATACTTAAAACAATTATTATTTTAGGATAAATACGGTTTTCCATTAAACTATTTTTCTTTTTTATATATATTTGATTCTTGCGTTAAAATATATGCACGTTGGGCTAACGCTAAATATGCCCAGAAATATGTACTTAGTGGATAATGGCTCAATCTGTCACCAAAGATATTGCCGAAGGAAAAAGCCACTATCATCGCGGTTACACCAATACCAATAGCCTTATATAGATCGTCTGTTGAATCTCTATACAACTTTATACTTTGTTTTGTTCCTCGCAGTAATATTAATAAAAAGATACCAAGTCCTATAATGCCCTGCTCCGTTAGTAATTTTATATAATAATTATGTGTATCTTTTCCGTCATATGGGTTCAGGTGATGAAAAGTATGAAAACCTATACCGATAATTGGACTCTTTGTATATTCTGTTATCGCATTTTCCCAGATTACAAAGCGTGACTGTGCGGATGCATCACGTTCATCTTCATTTTCTACAAAAATAGTGCTCATGCGTTCCTGTACTGATACAGGGAATATTGTCAATGCAGAACCCCATAATATGGGTAATAGTATTATTGCGATATAGAATACTTTTCGTTTAATGAAGAACAATAAAACTGCGATACCTATAGCAAAAGATAACCAACTACCGCGCGAATATGAATATACAAGACAATAAGTGTTAATGATTATCAATATACTTAAAAGCGAACGAATAATATTGTTCTTTGTATAAATAAACAACGTTATCAGGATAAATGTATATCCTGCATAAAATGCAGCGATTTCATTACTGCCCAGGTCCATAAAAGTACCATTAATTCGATAATCATCATCATAGTGCCAGCGAAGTACACCAGATAATTGTGTGCGAAATACATGGAACATATAAGGAAGAGGAAAAAATGTAGCGAGTAAGGTAATAATTATTCCTCTCTTATCTCTGACACTATTAAGTACAATGAAATATATAATTATAGGAATTAAAATATCTTTAAGTTTTTCTATATGCCTTTCACCCAGTTCGCCAAGTGTAAGAATTCCGTAAAATAGAGACAGGACATATATGATACAAAATAATATTAATGGTTTATTTAGGTCTGTTATTGTCGGTGAGCGAAATTCTTTACTTATCTTCCAACTCAAGAATGCAAGGAGGGTCATGACGTTCAAGAAATTAATACCCATACCCAAGCTAGGTATCTTCCCAAGATAGATATTTTGAAGCGGTATTAGCGCTAATAATATTAATATAGGAATATTTTGCTTATAATACCCTGGTTTTTTTGAACCAGAATAGGTATTTATATGAATATTAGGTACATTCATTTATGTATGCTGTTGTCTTATTCAGGATATATATTTTTTTATTGTTTTCCTAAACAATTTACTCCATCAACAAGTAAATCTAATTTTTTCGAAATTAATGCGCTATGTTAATTTATCAATATATTATCTAGACAATTATGTCATATATTTATTACTCGTTTTTGAGCTTTTAAAAACATATTTTCGATATATAATATCGTACGTTTTGGTGTACCAAACATCCCTATACGATTTAAGTCATAAGGATTGCTTTTTCCCGGAATATTTATTCCTCTTTTAACCGAAGCAATACTCTTATATCCTGCCTTAATTGCTTCTTTTCTAAGATTATCATTGAAATCTTTCTCCATCCCATTGGGAAATGCGAAGTGATTTGCATTATACCCTGCATTAATCAATATTTCTTTCTTTGATTTAAATAGCTCATCAATTGCGTCTTTCTCATCTAGAGTCGTCATGCAAGTATGTGTAACACCATGCGAACCAATGTCAATATTATGATTTATAAGTTGCTTTACCTGTTTCCAATCCAGCATATTGTTTGTCTCACTTTTCATATCTATATCTAGCGCTTCGTATAATTTTTTAAATGCATCATTCAATTTATTTACTGGTAAATACTTAATTATCTCACCAATACGATTGTTAACTGCGCGAAGTTTTTCAATGGTATCAATTTCCAACTTTTCATCATTGATATAGTCCCATTTAAATTTTGTTTTTTGTGTAGTTCTTAATGCATGATCGATAAGATCCATTGGTAAATTATTATTTGTTCCAATAAATCCAGTTGCAATATAAAGAGTTGCTTTTATTTTATTCTTTTCGAGAATTGGCATGCCAAGAGTCAAATTGTTTTCATAACCATCATCCATTGTGATTAAAAATGAATCATTCTCTAATGGCTCCGATGTATGTAAATGCCTTGTTAGAGTATCCATTGAAATTGGCTGAAATCTTTGTAACAAAAGTTCTATAATTTCGCCGAAATCATCTATATGTGTATGAACAGATGGCCCTTTTTTTAACAGTCCTTCTTCTTTTCTATAAAATTGATGGAAGTTCAGTATTACACAACCATAGCATTTTCGTGAATAATTTATTAGTGGGCGATATACCCGCAAAAATGTTTTATTGCTCACTAAATGCGCAATAGAATTTTTGAAAATATCTTTTTTCATTTTCTACTTTTTAATAGTCACATTTCTAATGAAAAACTGAACTAATTTTTCTTGTTACATTAATAGCTTTATTTATATATTTGGATAAAGTATATCCTGCTCTATTTAATATATTATCTGGTAGTAACAATATTGTGATATTTTCTTTTTGACTTGCGCCCCAACGATATTTATATTTCTCATTACCACGCAAAAAATCAAAATATATATATTCATTTTCGATGGCACGTTGCATCACATGTGCAAATAATACTGTCGACGGTCTCCATTTCGAATATTCTGGATCGAATCCGCCTTGATAGTAGTAGACGGTATTCCGATGTACCAGATGTAGTGAAGCGGCTACTAAACGATTCTCATGTAATATAATATCAAGCCAAGCCTGACCTGTTTGTACCATATCTGTTGCTAGATTTACCAAAAATTGTTGCATAGTTTGTTGTAAAAAAGATGACTTTTGGTTTTTCTGGTCCATTCTAGATATGTTGAGTTTCGCTAACTCATTGATATATTTAATTATTTCTTGATTATCTGTAACCGACCTTATTGTCATATCGTCGTTATTCAATATTTTTCTATACGAGCTCCTTATCTGTGATCTGAAATTACTACTCAGTCGCATAAGGTAATCATCCCATGTGTTAGATAACTCTACACAGGGACATGTAGTGTCGGGTTCTATTTTTACTTTTATAGAATGGTTTTTAGCCCACGAAATTATATTTTTAATAATGGGATCAGTTGGTTGAAGATCTGTTAATTTTAGAACGGCAAAATCACCTATATTTTTCAATAATTCGTCGAATATTAAATTAAATTCTTCTTGTTCTAAGTTAGTCTGAGTTAATATCCCAAGATGATCAGAGCAAGCAATACTGTCAGAGCCAATGAATCTCCATTCCCACATTAAATTCAGACAAAGAATTTTACTTCGACTTTTGTACAGTGGTAGTATTGCAATTAATTCGTTTTTAGATTGATTATATACTGTTAAAATTTCAAGACTTTTGGAATTACTGAATATTTTCCACCAATTACTAACCCACTCCCATGATAAAAAAATACTACTATTAATATCTTTCTCGAATATAGTTTTCCATTTATTTTTTATTAAATTAAATTTTTCTTGTTTCGTTATCCATGTAAATTCGTATTTCAAATCTCGATTTCCTGGTTGCAATATTCGTTTAAACTAATTTACAGTCGCGGCATGAATTGCATATATATATTTATTAACCATTGTATCAACTGAAAAGTTTTTCTTTACACGATCGAAACCTGCTTGCCCGTATTTTTCACGCAATGATTTTGATTCAATTAGCTTTTTTATTGCCTGATATAGTTCATCAAGATTATTTTTCCTAATTAAATATCCAGTTTGACCATCGAGTACTACTTCTGGATTGCCACCGACATCGGTAGCGACAACCGGACGAGCTGCTGCCATAGCTTCTAACAATGCATTTGACAAACCTTCTGTTTCACTGGCGAGTATAAAGACATCAATACCCGAGAGTATATCGGGAATGTCTTTGCGGCGACCAATAAAATGTACATAATTTTCGAGTGCATTTGATTTTACATATTCTTCTAACTCATTCCGTAATGGTCCATCACCTGCTAATACAAGATGTATCTTAATACTATTTTCATGAAATTTTTTTATACAGTTGATAACAATTCGATGATTTTTTACAGGTGTAAGATTTGCCACCATACCTAATAATATGGTTTTGTTATCAAGATTTAATTCATTTCTTATTTTTTGTGCATTAATATTCTGAAACCTATCGAGATCAACACCATTATAAATAAGACTGATTTTAGATTGGTCTATACCCTCAATCGAAAGTGAATAATTTATTGCTTCAGAAGCAGCTATTATTACTTTAAATCGTTTATTCAAAAAACGATATAGCCATTTTAATTTTTTACTATGGCGAAATCCTGTATCTCTTCTACTAGAAATAAGAGCTTTATTTTTCGTAAAAAAACTGGCTATAACTGAAATAATATCTGAAGATTCAAAATAAGATAGAATACAGTCATAATGATTTTTTTTAATAAGCCGAATTAGATTATAAATCGTATTGAATCCATTCAATGAGACTACTCTATTGGTAGGTAAATGGGAAAATGTTGAGTGGCCTATATTTCCGTTCATTTTTGGCACAGTAGGTGCGAGTTGTAATATATGTGCTTGATAACTCTTGTTATTAAGATTTCGCACAAGTGTTTCTAAATGTTGCTCTGCACCAGCACGCCCACCGATATTCGTATCTGTTATAAATAATAGCTTATACATTTAATTATTTGTTCAAATATTTATTAATGCCAGTGTTTAATATTTTTTACGATGATAACTATGAAACCCGAGTATTCGACGCATAGCTATTGATTCATAAGGCTTGAAAAGACATTTTCTTGCGACTGCTTGTGATGCCAGATTATCATCCCCGGCGACCACAAATACCTGTCTCATTCCCATTTCACGGAGATGTTTGCATATTCTAGTCCTAATTGCAGGAGCAATACTTTTTCCCCTTACACTCTCATCTGTTCTACTTCCTTCTATAAAGCCTGTATTGTTTCCATACTTTAATGTTAGATCCAGGCTTTCAAGATATACTGAGTCTGTAGTAAACCAACTTAATGCAATAAGTTTATCGTTAACAAATCCAAGCATAGGAATCATTCCTTGTTCCAGGGTGTTATCTATTAAATCTTCACGAACAAATTTTGATAAAAATTGATACAATATTTTTTTATCACTACTTTCATATACTCGAACTTTTACTGGTATTTTAGCATCCAGCAATTCTACTTCTTCAGAAAGGTCTCGCCTGAATACTGTTGACACCTGTTTTTTATATATTGTTTGCCAGATTCGATGAAGTAGTCGCTGAATATAACTCAAAACGCCATGTCTTTTTATTGCTTTAATTATTCCTCTTATTCTTTGCTGTAACATAGTATTCATCACCCTTGCCTAAGGTCTATGGCAGCGACATATATAAGTATATCCAGTTAATTTTAAAACCGGAATGTATCTGAAAAATTGTAGTAATCTATCGATAAAAATATCTACTTTGTCATTGAATATACGACGATGATTGAATAAAAGAGGTGTGAAACCAATACTAGTTTGCTCATCTATTATAAAACCTGCTGACTCAAGTAGATGTCGCATTTCCTTTGGGCTATAACATCTAGGCTGCACTTCCTGTTTATGTTGTCCTGCATGTTTGTCTGCTCTTGATTTATCGTCTTTCCTGATTCTGCGCAAAACCCCTTTTATACGCATCGGGATATCAATTAAATCGGGAAAATCTCTTTTATTGTCTATTGTTATAATTAATGTGCCACCAGGTTTAGTTACCCTGTATAACTCATTTGTAGCTTTTTTCTCATCTGGCACATACATCAAAACAGCAACATTTGTGACAAGATCAAATTTTTCATCAGGAAACGGTATTGATTCAATACCACTCACTTTCAAGATCACGCGATCTTTATCCTTATCTGGGACATTTTCTTCTGCATTTTTTATCATTCCGGATGATTGATCAATCGCATGTACATTATAGCCCAAATCCAAAAATGGACGGATATAGGCACCTGGGCCACAACCTGCATCTAGTGCATTTTTACCTTTAGCATTAGATAATTTTTTAATCATATTTAAAATTACATTCCTGCGCTGTCTAAAATGCCTAGCATAAATCGTTAATCTTTCTGTATTTTCCTTGTAAACAGATGACCAATAAGTGGATTGCTCATCATAAAATGAACGGTAATACTCATTTCTATTTTCTTGCATTTTAATCATCCACAGTGTTATTTAAATGTTGTTTGAAGTAACTACTGAATTACTTTTAGTGTTTAAGTGAATTTGATTTTTTTACATTTATTAAAAATTCTTTTAATGGTCTGATCATTTTCGATAATACAGGTCTTAACTTTCCTCTATAAAGCACTAAAATTGCATGCCTTAGGCTTCGAGAATATAGTGTTAGATTAATATGTTTCACCTGACCAGTACTAAACATTATTTTGTATTCTGCTGCATTGCCCATATAGTCAAATCGATTTATATCATTATTTGAGAATGCCCATTCCAGCATTTTTAATCTTAATACAATGCCTGGTGAATACTTTTTGTAGTTTTGATCATAACCCAACTTCAAATTGTATAGTGTTTTATTGTATATAATATTATATTCAAATGCTGTAGGAGTATTGTCTATATATAATAATGCTAATACAACCCAATCATTTTCGTTATTTGCTATCTTTTCATAAAATTTAATACGATCATTATCAGATGCTATGCTACTACCAATTTTATGCTTCCATGTGTTTTTAGATATTTTCCAACAATCCTCTAACTTTTTATTTAATTCTTTATTAGTACCATGATATATTTCGACACTGCCATTTGATTTTTCTAATACTTTACGTGATTTTCTACGTAACGATTCCCTAGTCTTTCTTCCTAATTTATTGAAATATTCATCCCAATTGCTATCTAGTTCCAATACAGGCGATATCATTCCTGGAGTAGATAAATATTGAATTCTCAGTTTCGATAATATATTTTTTAACGCATTTTCTGTCGAGTTATCTGCAACAAGATAAGGAATATGAATAGAGTCCCATGACAAGTCATTGCCTAAACGTGTAAATATTTTATCTAATGCCTTAAAATGTTCTTTATCACATAAAATACCGGTTCGAAATGAATGTGTATTAGACCAGGTAGCCAAGATATTTTTATTATTTCTTGTTTTACCTTGCTTGTAGAATGGTAAAATCGCGCATATACGACCTCTTGTTTCATCGATATAAACAACATAAATAGTAAAGGAATTGCTCGGTCTAAAGTTTTCCCACCATGCGTAATACCAATCATAGGTGTTAAAAGGAATATTAATTTCGCAGTGGTTTTGAAACTTCTTCCATTTCTCTTTAATAGTTTTTAGTTCATTGATATCAGATATTTCATCGATGAAATATCCTTCATTAGTTTTACTTTTAATCTCATTTGATGAATGACTAAATTTCATACACTACTTCATATGATTAATTAAATTAATTTAACCTCAATCGAGACAACATGCGTGATGATAGATATTTTGCTGTATCTGCACAAAATGCTAGCGCAGGCTTTATGTCGTCTCTTGCCGTTATAGCTGAATAATCAGATGTAATAACAGAATCAAGCCAATTGATTATAGACAGCTCTCCCTTGCGATAATATTGAATAGCTGCTTTATAATCGATTTCGAAATTGATCCAGTATTTATTCAGTTTATAAGTATCGTTGATCTTAATTTCTTCACCGATAGCGTCAGCATAGGCAGTGTAAACCAAATCCATATCACAATCAGAAGAAAACCCATCCCATAAACCAAACCTTGCGTTTATCTCTATTAATTTATATTGTTGATCTATAACATCTAACTTCAATTCAACGCCTATATTGCCATGATAATTTAGCCTTTTAACTATTTTAGTTGCAATTTTAACAGCAGATTCATTTAGAACGCTTCTTACATAACTTCCTCTACCATAATGTGCAGGATATGTTCTTAGCTTTTGTCCTACAAAGTTGCCTCTTATATCTCCGCGCTTGTCTACATATGAAACTACATAATATAGATTTTCATCAGGCCCCTTAACCAGATCTTGAATAACCATTCGTGGTTCTATCACGGATAGCATCGTAAATATTTCAATAAGTTCATTTTTATTTTCAGCAATGACTGCTTTTTTTCCATTGAGTAATTTATGAGCTTTTTCTGTTTGCCAAGCACGAGATTCAGCTGGTTTTATAATACATGGAAATCTTATTTTTGTAGCTTGCTGCTTAAGATCATCAAGATTATCTGAAAAAATCGTTGCAGGAACAGGTATATCATGCTTCAAACAAAGCTCATATAATTTGCTTTTATCAACAATACTTTCTGCTACCGACTCATCTGGAATGACTAATCGATTAGTATTTCCCAGAACTTCACGGTTGGATGCTACAAACTTTACATAATCATCATGCATGGGTATTAATACAGGCCTTTCATCGAATAATAAAGCCAGGGAACCCAGCACATCTAAGAGTGAATTTCTACTTCTCAATTTTGTCGAAACAAGTGTATATATGTACTTACTTTTATGCGTCCAATGCTTTCTTTTTGTATCGAGTGCAATAATTGGAATCCCACGCCTACCTAAGTGTCGTGAGATTGCTAGTGCTGGCACACCCATATCAAGAAGAACCACAGGTGTTTTATTAACGCGCTTGTAATGTTTACAGATTTTCCTTATAAAACTACTGGGCAAATTCAACTGCCCTGTTAATTCTATCAAGTTCCATTTCATTGTAGATTACCTAAACTTTGCATGATATATCCATATACCTTACTTATTGCCTTGTTTACTCCATTTCGGCATCTATTTAATATGCACCAAAAATATGGAACCGGATCATTCCATGCCCAAATAGTATATACGGTACTATTATTAAGATTTTTTAACCACGAGTTGTAATAAAACTCATAGCCACGACCAATCTCCTTGTACATTTGACGATCTCGCGCAGCATCAATCCATTTAATATTTTTGTTTACTTTTATTGGAAAGTTTGGCTTCTCATCGACGATATCACAATATGCAATAACGGGTAGATTTACCCCCGATACAGCACCCGGATAATTCCAGATATTGAATCTTGGGTTAATTTCCAGTAAATATAGTTTTCCCGTTAATGGATCCTTTTTAAAATCTATCTTTACTATGCCTACAAGTTCTGTTTTCTCGATTATACCCCTTCCGGCATCTATTATTTCTTGATTTTCACATACTTCCACACAGGTACTCATACCAAAATGATTCGGGAATGTTCTGTATTTCTTCCCTGTATACTCACCAAGGATACTTCCGGTTTTACTTATGTAAGAATGGTAACTTAGTATTTGTGACTCATCTCCGGTAATAAGTTCTTGAATTACAATACCAACTTGATAATCAACAGATATTTTAACAATCTGTTCTAACTCATTTTTATCGTGTACCAAGATTGCCTTTCCGCCTTTACCAAATGCCTTTGCTAATGGGGAATCAAACCAATCTATTCTTGTTACAGGTTTTACAATCACTGGAAGCGAGAATATGTCACTTGATACTTTGTATGAATCATTCTCAAAGCCAATTACTTTTGCGTTGGGTATTGGTAATTTATATTTATTTGCATAATCAATAAATCTTGCTTTATCAACAAGCTTTTCAATTATTTCGTGTGGAGGCATATTAAAACGAAAATAATCATTAAATTTAGATCTATTTCTAGATATACATAATAAATCCGCATCCGCATCATAAAATAGAATTGGTGACAAATCTTTAAGATCTTTACCCAACTCTAATAATGCTTGCGTAAATTCAACAGGGGTTTTAGTTGGTCCTGGTATACGATGTATATCGTTAGCATACTTAGAGTAAAATGCAACTTCATTAGCTATAGAAGTAGCCGCAATGACAGGAAAATTCCCTCGCCCTAGTGCACGCAAAAGGTTAAGATTCCCAACGCTGACTGCTGGACATTGATAAGCTTGATCATTCTTCATAAGAATTATTACTTCTATCCATATCGTAAATATGAGTTTATTGAATGATCATAATAATGCATCATCAATATTAAAGATATTTTACTTCTTATAGCATCTAGTTTTCTAATTCATCATTATTAATGCGCTAATGTAATGTTTCCAAGCTTGACATATTCTAAACTTCTTAAGTTATATTGAAAGTCGTTCTCTACTCAATTAAATATAACCTTAGCTGACATTTTTATATTTCTAACAAAAGCACCAATGATATATCTTATTTTTCTATTCAAGAATGTACGCCTTCTTAAATATAATTGAGTTTCAAGCCCTGCTTCACTAATTCTTTTTTCACAGTTACGCCAATCATATTCAATTCTTTTCAATGTTATTTCAAAAGAATCAGTATCTATTATCATATAGGCAGAACGCGGATCGAAATCTCGCGAAACACCTACACTCCCAGGGCATATAATATATTTTTTTCTCTCATTCAATATAAAACCACCCTGTCCTTCATGCGCTAAAACCACTTCATTACCATCGTATTCAAATATGCGTTGTTTGTGTACATGCCCATGAATCCCAATCCACCAATCTTCAAATTCTTGATTTAACTCTTGAACAACGTCAGCTGCATCTGCTGGCTTTGCTACACGCCGTACTACTGAACTTGGAGTGGCATGAAATAATACTATATTTTCAATTCTTCTAATCTTTGGCAAGCTTGCAAGATATTCTTTTTGTCCGCTAGTTATATGATTCCAGGTCCAGTGGATTGCTTTAACGCCAGACCTGACACAGTCATCTGTACTCATCTCTCCTATTGCCATCAAGTCATGATTACCATAAACACCAATAACTTCCTCAGAAACAAGTCGCTCAATACATTCTTCTATATCTGTACAATATCCAACCACATCACCCGTATGAACAATCTTATCTACCTTTTCATTACGAATATCAACAAGCACACTATTAAGTGCTTCACTGTTGCTATGAATGTCGCCAAGGACCGCAATCTTCATTATTCACTCACATTTTTTTAGTAGTATTATGTAAAATGCTGTTGTCTGGTTTTGTTCCTATTCATTTTACAATTACAATATCTAGAATACGAATCTTACAAACAAGTTTGCTAAATTTTCAGTATACTCTTGCACTGGATCGGTAGAGTTACGGTTTGTATGATAAAGCGCTAAATTTCCTATCACATCTTGTTTAAAAGAATGTGAAAAAGTTATGTTGGCATTTGAAGTCGTATCTTCTCTATCTAGCGTTAGAAAGGTACGATTTTGCCATATACCACCAAGTGTCAATTTTGTTTTTCTTGTTAAACTTCGCTCCCATGAAAAGTTAAAACCTGTCATATTTTGTTGATCACCATTATTCTGGTACTCATCATCAGTATCATAAATAGATAGCGTTAGTATTGATCGTTGTCCTGTATAACCAATCGTTGCGACAACCCTTTTTCGTAATAAAACATCATCAGTCAGTTCATTAGAATCCGCCTCAATTCCATCAGCTGGTGTTTCCGCAGCTGAACTATCAAGTAAATCTGCAATTGTTCGGAATTCTTCAGAATAAGATAGAGAAATATTCGTGCGTCTAGATACATAGGTCAAAATGACACTTTGTGTCGGCCCGAAATATCGTTCACCTGCACGCAGAGTCAAATTTGTCCGTGAGTTTGGCGTCCATTCTGCACCGGCATACCAAATAGTACCATCAGTAGGCGTTGTACTAGTTGTGGCATAGGTATTTTCCTCATATCCTATTCCACCTAATATTCTGAAATATGATGATGTATTATGGATAAGATCAATTAAACCTCGCCGAAAACGAGTCTCTGTCCCTGTCTCAAAATCAGTGGTTCTATCATAGTAAGTAACTTCCCAGCCCAGAATACGTAATTCGCGACTAGCAGCAAGAAATTCTATGGTATTAGATTCATTATCTACTAATGCAACAGGAATTCCGACATCAAAAGGATCAGTATATTCAATTCTATTATATCGATAACGTAATTCTGTATATGCATTACGGCCTAAGGAAAACGTTAGATAAGGGCTCACACCAACTGAATAAAAATCTGCTCGATTGAGATTTAATGCAAAATTCCCAACAGATACTGGTCCTGTAGTTGATATGGTCGTTTGATCAAAAATCGCAGAAAGATCTAGATTAAAAATATCTTCAAGGAGTTCATTTGCATTAAAGAAACGAAGATGATGGTAAGTATTATCGCCATCGGGATGATCCTGGTAGTACAGGTTTTCCATGACGTAATCTAAGTCTAAACGGCTACGCCGTCCTTCACCTTTTATTACAATTCCAGGATTAATCTGCCCTATTAAATCGGATTCATCCAGACCTTCTGGCGCTAGAAATATATTACTTGTATAAGCCGCACCGATTTCAAGAGTAGGTTCAATTTCCCAATTAGCGGCATATGTTGAGAATGAAATAAGTAATCCTGCTAAATAGATCAGGCATATCCCTTGAAATCGGAACTGACATATAGCTATTAGCATAATAAAGATCAGTCTTTATCCTGGCCATATGAATAATAACCTTCAACCATGGCAGGAATATGACGCTTATTTAGCAACAAACTCACCGACGCTAAATTATCGAGTTGACTTAATGCTTCGTTTAATCGTTGTTCTGTTGTTGTTTCTGAATCGACAATCACGATTATCTGGTCTGAAATATTTGCCAGGAAACTTGCATCACTAGTTGCCAATAAAGGTGGTGTATCTAATATTATTACTCTGTCATCATACCTTTCTGCCAAGTGATCAATCAGTTTTCTCATCCGATCACTCGCAAACAATTCAGCCGTATTTGTAGATTTTGTTCCTGGAGAGATAAAACTAAGTTTCGGAATGTTTGTTTTATTAATTATTGTTGCAATATTAAGTGATTTGTCCATCAAGTAGTCTGTTAGACCAATATTCCTTTCGATTCCTAATATATCAATAATCCCCCCTCTTAGAACATCAGCATCAATGAGAAGAACCGAACGATCGAGTTCCATAGCAATACTTAATGCCAGGTTAGTACTAATGAATGTCTTACCTTCACCAGGTAATGCACTCGTTATCATGATTACATTATTATTATGTTCATTATCATGAAATGCTTTTTTAAGTATCGATCGTTTAATGTTACGAATTTCTTCTGTTAAGACCTTGTTTTTATTATCAAGTAGTGTGATCCCGTTATATGCCAGTTTCTCAGTATCAATCTCAATAAATGGTTGTTTGAAAGTATGGATGGCATTCTGGTTATCTGGCGCGACAGACTTTTTCCCATTAATGACGGGTTGAGGTGAAATACTCACCTTATAATCCGCTTTATGTTTCTCTATCGCCTTTTTAATAAAACTCATAACTTTAATCCCGAATTACAATGAGCACTACTAGTGCATAAGATGCCAATAAACAACGAATGCAAAACCAATAAATAATGCGAGAAATGACGAACCGAAATAGATTATTTCAGAACTCATCCGCTTATGTTTACCTGCAGTTGGGACTAAAGATACTCCTCCAAGTACGGGTAATTCATATTTTTCCCGTAGGCTGCGCACGCTATTGAATGTTGGTTTCAATTGTGACATAAGCCATGCATAAAAGATGCCGGCTGAAATAGCCACTATAAATACCGCAGCACTCCCTTTAATTCTATTTGGACCAACTGGTATCAAAGGAATTCGTGGTGGCTCAATTACTTTAAATTGCAGTTCATCAGTATTTTTTTCTGCATTGTGGGATATATTTGCAGATTCGCGACGAGTCACCAATTCTTCATAATTCCGCTTATTAATCTCATAATCACGATTCAATTTTGCCAACTCTGCTTCTACTTTTGGTATGGTGTCAATTAATTCATTAAGATCATTTACGCGTTTTCTATATTCCTTAACCCTCACTTGTAACGCTGCGACATTGCCTTGTGATTTTCCAAACTCAACAACCAGTTCACTATAAACCGGGTTTTCTTCTAATGCACTTTTTCCACTCCCTTTCTTCAGGCTAGCAAGTTCGGCTTCACGTTGATCGCGTAATTCGGCGATCACGCGTCGTGTGGATATCACATCAGGATGATCTTCGGTATAGTTAAGAAGGAGCTCATCGAGTTTTGCCTCCAACGCCTGAATTCGCGAATCAATTGGTGCAGTTAAAGCTGTAGAAATACTGGAAGGCGAATTTTGCAATGAGTTTTGTATACTATTAATCTGTCGTTGGAGTTCATTTTTCTTGTTGACTGCTTCATCAAGGTCAAGTTCTGACTGCCCCAATTCATCCTTCGCTATTTGTAATCGTTCAAAATATGTTCTTCCCTGGGTAGGCATTACTCCAATATGCTTACGTTTAAACTCTTTCAACTCCTCTTCTGCCTCTATAAGTTTCATTTCATATTCGTGTATCTGCTCAACCAGAAAACGATCGGTAATATCGGTATCTCTGCGACCGGCAACCAGTACTTCTTCAATGAATATTTCCAGTAACTTTTTGACTACACTCGCGGCTCGCTCTGGATTTGAATCTTGATAAACTATTGAATATATTTCTGCTCGGTCGCCTCCCGCACTTATTGTTATTTTTTCAGTTAATCCACTAACCAACTGATCAAATTGCCTGTCTGTTTCAACTAACAGATTCAGGTCAGTCTCCTTAATAACTTTTTCTAAATTTGGCCGACTTAATAACGTGCGCCTCATCATACTGGCAGTTGCCTCTGTAACATTACTATCTACAGCCAGCCCTCTTAGAAGTGGCGTTAGAATTGTCTCGTTATTGAGATAGACTCGAGTTAATGCTTCATATTTGTTCGGCAAAGAAAATATTACCATCCATCCAAATATAGAAATCAATGCCGCAATCAATAATGACTGCCATCTACGTTTCCATACAATATTGAGTAAATTTAAAGCTTGAGTAAACTGTTCTTGCATTTCTATTAATCTATATTGCTAAATGACAATTATATTTACGTATAAGAATACTATTCAAAACCATGCTTCCGGAACGAACAGGACATCGCCAGGATACATGCGAATGTTTGCTGAAAGATCACCATCCGTAACAAGGTCTGTAAGTTTTACATTGATTTTTTGACGTTTTCCATTAATAGTTCTGGCAATAGTCGCTCGATTTCCTGCAGCGAATTCTGTAAGCCCCCCTGCTGCAATGACAACATCAAGAACAGTAATATTTTCACGATAGGGCAATGTTAATGGAGTTGTCACTTCGCCTACGACACGTATTTGTTCATTATGACGTCCAACAAATCCAGTTACTGTAACCGTGACAACTGGATTCTTAATATAACGGCTCAATCTCTGCTCCATACTTCTGGCAAGCTGTGATGGCGTTTTACCACTTGCAACTACATCCTCAACCAGTGGAGTAGTAAGACGTCCATCTGGTCTGACTGTAAATTCACCACTAAGATCGGGATTGCCCCAAATGAAGATAGTCAAAGTATCTCCGGCACCAATAAGATAAAGTGGTGTACTGGTATCTTCTTGTCCCAGATCTTCTGGTTCATTTATGCTTGCACATCCATATAGCATCATAATTGTGTATAAGAGCATGACGAGTTTAATTAGATATCTCTTATTGCATTGATTAGTCATGCCTTACCTCTATCACAATAATTATTCAGATTTTGGATATGTCAGGAACGTTATTCAGTAGATTGATCGGACACCATCCTGTGACCATTTATTTAATACTTGAATAGCTTATATTATTTATTATCCACTAATAACCGTATGTTTCATCAAGTAAAAGTTGAAGTAATTGTAGCTGAGAAACATTCCCAGAGAAATAGTACGTTTGATAGACCTTATTCATATGACAG
>Ga0209536_100004263_pt1 | contig 22585 bp, 21 predicted proteins | sample DeeMarSeWOR28_12_FD_187461 | JGI IMG/M metagenome (GOLD analysis project Ga0209536, IMG submission 187461) | Marine sediment microbial communities from White Oak River estuary, North Carolina - WOR-2-8_12 (SPAdes) (version 2) | ecosystem: Environmental > Aquatic > Marine > Intertidal zone >... | reverse complement strand
CACCCGGAACAGTACTTCTGGCTCCACCGGAGATGGAAGACGCGACCGCCGGGGGAGAAGCTATAAGCGGTCAGCGGTCAGCGGTCAGCGGTCAGCGAAAATATAATTCAACTCTAATAGATGTAAAAATGAAAAACTTTAGAGAGTTACAAGTCTGGCAGAAAGCGCACCAATTAACTATATTGCTATATAGCAGTCTTGATATGTTCCCGGAAGATGAAAAATATGGTCTGGTGAGCCAGATAAAACGGGCCGCTTCATCAATCCCTGCAAATATTGCGGAAGGTTGTGGTAGAAGCGGTGATGCGGAATTAGCTCGGTATCTCCAGATCGCCATGGGATCTGCCAGTGAATTAGAATACCACCTACTGCTTTCCCATGATCTCAAGATCCTTGATTCTTCCATTTACGAAGAATTAGTTAATGACGTAATTGAGGTAAAAAGAATGCTTGCAGCCTTTATAAAAAAACTGCGCACCAACTGATATGGAAATCACTTTTTGTGTTAAGCTGGATGCTGTTGGCTGATAGCTGACCGCTTCTTTACTGCTCCGTAACCCTGAACACTTCTTCGATAGTGGTGACGCCCTCAAGGACTTTGCGGGCGCCGTCCCTGCGCAGGCTGATCATACCGTGCTGGACGCCCACCTTCTTGATGGCGTTGGCATCCGAGGTCCGCAGAATGGTGGTCTTGATATCATCATCCATGAGCAGCAGTTCGAAGATGCCCTCACGGCCCTTATGGCCGGTCTGCAGACAATCTGGACACCCCTTGTCACGGTAGATGGTCCTGCCTTCCAGCATATCAGGTGTGATGCCGATGCTCTGCAGTGATTCCTGCTCCGCCTCGATGGGCTCACGGCATGTCTTGCAGAGCCTGCGCACCAACCGCTGGGCCAGGATGGCATTCACTGATGAGGTTACCAGAAAAGGTTCGATGCCCATATCGATCAGGCGGGTGACCGCACTGGAGGAATCATTGGTATGCAGGGTGGAAAAAACCAGGTGACCGGTCAGGGCTGCCTGGATTGCAATTTCCGCGGTTTCCAGGTCGCGGATCTCTCCAACCAGGATAACGTCAGGGTCCTGCCTGACAATCGAACGGAGTCCATTGGCAAATGTGAGGTTGATCTTTGGGTTGACCTGCACCTGGCCGATACCCTCCATCTGGTACTCTATGGGGTCCTCGATGGTGATGATATTGATATCCGTGTTGTTTATGGTACTTAAGGCCGCATAAAGCGTTGTGGTCTTGCCGCTGCCTGTGGGCCCTGTGACCAGCATGATGCCGTGGGCGGCGTGGATGAGATTGTTGAAGAGCTTCAGCCTCTCCGGCGTCATGCCGAGATCAGTAAGCTTTAACAGAACGCTTGACTTGTCCAGGAGTCTGAGCACGACCCGCTCGCCGAATGCGGTGGGCAGGGTGGAAACACGTACATCCACGTTTTTGTCGGCAATACGGATCTCGGTCCGGCCGTCCTGGGGCAGCCTTTTTTCGGCGATGTTCAGCTTGGCCATGACCTTGATACGCGAAACCAGGGCCGCCTGGATATGGGCCGGAGGAGTAAACATGTCATAGAGGATGCCGTCAACCCGCTGCCGGATTGCCACCCTGCTTTTAAACGGTTCAATATGGATATCGCTGGCACCTGCCCGAACCGCCTGGGAAAACATGAGATTCACCAGCTTGATCACCGGGGCATCGCTGGTGTCGTCAAGAAGGTCGCCGGTTTCCGCGATCTCGGAGATAATCAGGTCCGGGTCCTCTTCGTGCAGGTCCTGGATCACCTCTTCAGCAGTATCCCGGCTGATATCATAAGAAAAGCTTATGGCATTGAGAATCGCATTCAACGGCCCCACCATAATCTTCGCCTCATCCCATGCCAGGAGCTGCAGCAGTTCATCCTGGGCCTGGAACAGGAAGGGATCATAGACCACCAGGCTGTTTCCATCCGGGCCGGCCAGGGGGATCATCCTGAATTTCTTGAGAAAATGGATAGGCACGTGGTCGGTAAAATCGGTATTAATATCCGCAGGCAGGGATTGAATAAATTCAAGGTCAAGCTGCCGGCCTAATGCCCTGGCCAGATCCACTTCCTGTATTGCCTTCTGGTGCAGCAGGATCTCTCCGATCCTGCCGCCCTTCTCCTGTTGGACAGCAAGCCCCCGCTCCAGGCTGGCCTGGTCAAGCTCGGATATCTCAAGCAGTATTTCACCGATTAATTGCATTTTTTTGATAGATTTCAACGTTTCTGCTAATTGTCAGCAGTTTTGTATGCTGACAATTAATTCAAAATTTTACCCAACTCTCCAACACTCCCTTCATTTCTTACTCGATCGTTTTGGGCTCCCTGGGTTCTTCTTCATGTTCCACTTCATTCTGCTGCCCTTCCTCCTGCAGTCTTTCGGGAACATGCCTTGATTTCAGGACTTCCCTGGTATCTTCCCTGTATTTGAAGGTGCTCGTCTCCCAGCCCGTTTCATGATGGTAGTTGGCATGGTCCCGCTTCTCCTTGGTCACTGCAAATGCCTCTGCAGGGTTCCTGATAATCCTGGGCGTAAGGAAAATGTAGAGGTTGACCCTGTCGACACTCTGGGATTCTGTCTTGAAAAGCCAGCCAAGAAGCGGGATATCCCCCAGGAGCGGGACCTTATATATGTTATCCTGTACGTCATCACCGATGATGCCGCCGATTACCAGGGTATTGTTGTCCTGGATTATGACAGTGGTCTGCGCTGTGCGTTTAAAGGTGGTCGGTGTATTGGTTGCCAGGGCAACTGATTCGTTCTTGAGCTTGATGACCTCCACGTAAACCTGGAGGCGGACAACACCCTCCTGGTTGATCTGCGGCGTGATCTTCAGGGTCACGCCCACGTCCTTGTACTCGTAGTTGGTATAATCCTGGTTGGCCGCCGTAGTATTCTGGCTCGTTATATAGGGCACGTTCTCGCCCACCTTGATCTCCGCCTCTTCATTGTCTGTGGTCAGGATCTGGGGCGTGGAGATGATATGCACGTCATTATCCTGTTTATAGGCGTTGAGAATGGCGGACAGGGAAGGAAATGTCTGGCCGTTGATCTCAATGAACTCGTTAATGAGGCCCATTGAGAATCCCTGTGGCAGGGAAGGATTTTCAAGGCTGGGGAGGACACTGTCCCCGCCCCGAGAGCCGCCAAAAACTATCCCAGCATCTTCCCCATAGGTTAGTCCTCCTATCCATTCAACTCCCACGGCAAAATCCTTCTCAGCGTTCACTTCCATGATGAGCGCTTCCAGGTATACCATGCGGCGGGGAATATCAAGTTTTTTAATGACATCCTCCAGCACTGCATAATCAGCCTTTTTGGCCGTGATGACCAGGGAGTTTGTCGCCTTGTCCGCCACGATCTGTACTTCCTTGGAAATGGTCGGCGCCTTGCCTGCCTCGACTGCCTTGTCGGTTTTTTCAGGCAGGGCGGTAAGCACCTTGGTCAGTTCTTCGGCATTGGCATGCTGCAGATAATAAACATTGATATTGCCGCTGCCCCTGGGGATCTCCTTGTCCAGAATGGTGACAAGGCTTTTCACTTTTTCAGTATCATAGGCAGAGGCAATGACGATAAGCGAGTTTGTGCGTTCGTCCGCTATGATCTTCACTTCACCCAGGGCTGGGCCTGTATCATCCGGCTGGGCCTGGGCCGGAGTCCTGCGCCTGGTAGTCCGTGTGGTCGTTGTCCGCCTTGCGGACGAGCCTTCAAAGATGGTATCCAGGGTTTGGGCCACTTCACTGGCCGTGGCATGCTCAATCGGCAGTACCGTGATCTCGGAGACGTTCTCCTCGACATCAATTTCCTTGATTATCTGGATGAGGCGGCTGATGTTGGATAGCACGTCCGTGACGATCAGCAGGTTGGTGGCCGGATAGGAAATGACAACGCTGTTCTTGGAAACAAGTGGGGTGAACAGTTTTTTCAGTTCTTCCGGGTCGGCATATTTCAGGGGGATCAACTGGGTGACGATCTTATCACTCACATCGCCGGTATCCCCTTTAAAACCGGTTTCAACGCTCTTGGACCTCGCATCGGCAGAGGGCACGATCTTGATAATGGAGCCGGCGGGAACCGGGGTAAAACCCTGGACCTCAAGAACAGACTCAAAGACCTTGTATGCCTCACCCACAGAAATTTTGGTGGGAGAAACGATGGTCACATTACCGCGCACAGCCTTATCGATTATAAAATTTTTCCCGGTTAATTCACTGATATACTTAATGAAAAGATTGATATCAACATTCTCGAAATCTATGGTTACATAACGCTCAAGTTCTTCTTCCAGGCTTTCTTCCTGTCCAAGCGCTGCCCCCAGAGATCGCCTCTGCTGTTGGATCTCTGACCCTGATGAAGGTGGCTTCTGCCGTTCACGCTCTGCCCTTGGAGATGGCCTTTGCCGTTCAGCCGCTGTCCCCGGTGAGGGACCCGGCTGCTCAACCGCTGTTCCTGAAAACGGCCTCTGCCGTTCAACTGTCTTACTTGGTGGAGCTGGCTCAAAAGTAGGCCGGCTGGATTCACTTTCCTTTTTGAGTCCGAGCTGGTCGTTATCTGATGCTTGAAGCGTTGCCGAATTTCCAGCAATAAGCCAAATGCTGATGCAGACCAAACTGAGAAAAATTTTTACATACCTGTCAATTTTCATATTATTAATGCCCCCGTAAAAACATCTATCTGCTATATATTCTTTTTATGGAGTTGTTTCTTCTCCCTGCTTTATTAAATTGCAGCAAGCCGCTATTACTGCTTTTTACCTGCTACTCAATTTCATAGGTAAGCATCTTTTTCTGACCTCGACGGGTTATTTCTATGCTTACCTGTGATCCGCTCTTAAGGCTGTTGTACAGTTGAAATGCCTCTTCAGGACTGCTCATCTGCCTGCCGTTGACACTTGCTATAATGTCGCCGTTCAGCAATCCCAGTTTTGCAAAAATCGAGTCGGTCTGTATCTGGCTGACAATAAGACCCTCTGGTTTGCCCTGCCGGAAATAAGGCCGTACACGCACCTGGGTCAGGAGTTCATTAAGATTATTGATGGAGCTTTGCAGCACATCCTGGGCAATTGGGATGATTTCCTCCTGCAAATCTTCACTGATCTCTTCCTGTTCCTCTCTCAAAGCTTCCTCAGGCTCAGCAGGCATTGAACGGTCTCTATCTCTGGTACGAGCGCTGCGAGTATTCCTTCTGTCTTTCGAAGCCCCGGCATGTGGCATATCATCACCTTCAACCATGGTGAGAATCTCATCCTTGCCACTGTGCCGCAGGACAACCTTGCCCCGGAGAATCTGTCGTATCTCTGCATTCTGTACCGAGTCTCCAACCCTGTAGATATCCTGGTTTTTCTTTCTCTGGTCAAATATTATGGCCCGGGCGCTTGCAGAATCACCGGCAATTGTCCCGAGAAGACTAAGCTGCAGGGTGGTTTCTTCAAGGGTTTCAATGGGCTCCACCTCCTCTACAACAGCTGGGGCCTCGACCTTTTCCGTGGTCCCGAAGATATTGCGCTCGACTATCATGGCGTATTCCGGCGTGGTCAACGCCCTTGCAGCACCGGTCTCCAGATCTTGCAGCACTAAAGCCTTTTCCCCGCTTACCCTGTGCAGTTGAATACCGACCATACTATAAAAGGTATCCACCCCGATCAACACGATGACAAACAGTGCAAGAAGGTTAAACAGTATGTGAATCTGTCTTGACATTTCCTAATATCTTTGCAGGTTTTTTTTTGCCACTATCACCTGGTGAAAATGGCCGGTTTTTTTAATGGTTTCACAGCAGCCTGAATCTTGGTTCGCCAAGCGTCCCGGTAATGGCAAAGGAGTACTGCCCCCTCCTTACCCGCTTCCTCATCGACTTCAATAACTCTCTTATCTCCGGATAATTCTTGTAGAATTCAGCCAAAGGCTCCAACGTCCCCTTCAGGTTGAGCTGGCTGAGTTTCATATCAGGCTGCAACTGGATAGACCCGGTCAGGGAACCCTTTACTTCTGAGCCAGCCATTTCAGCCTTGACAATCGTTATTTCCCTGTTGCGTAATTCCAGCGCCATATCAATATTCTGCAGATCGACTGAGCCGATACCGAATATAGGGGCCTGGAACTGGAGGCGGCCGCCAGACAAGCGCAGTTCGGCCTTGCCGCTTCCTTCTGCATTGGCAGGATCCTTGCCATACACGATGTCGCCGCTGAGCTTGCCTGTTACACTGTGCTTCAGTATCTCAGCCGGAAACCCATACTGGGCCAGTTCGAAATCCTTGAAAGACAACTCGCTTTGCAGTATTGCACCATTTTTATCCCCGGCATGGAAAATACCTCTTATATTCCCACTGTATGCTGTTCCCGACAGGTCAATGCTGTACTCACCCCTTGCCAACTTCAAAATCCGCGGCCCGATGTAGACACTGTCTGCCTTGAAAACTTCGGCTGCCGTGGGGTCTTTCAGGTAAATCGTACCGCCATTTATCCGCAGGCCGGCAGGTATCCACGGTCCTATCCTCTTTGCTTTAAAGCCCAACCCGGGATTCATTCTGCTGACGCTGTTATCAACAAATTCTTCGACTGCCTGTGTCGGAAAAAGATAATAGAGCAGGAAGAAGGTGACCAGGACAACGTATAGTCCGTAGCCCAGCCATTTTTTATTTTTTGCCGCAAAAGCCATAGTCTCGTTTCAGTTGTAAATGCTAATATCTGTTTTTCTTAGATGCAACACCACCCACGCTAACAGATAATGTAATGTTACTCGGTAAAGGTCAAAACCTGGAGCACCACATCCAGGAACTGCGTTTCCTTTTTGTTTGCCTGGATGGAAATCCTTTTAATGCTCACCAGTTTTTCAGGAGATTCAATAAGCTTAAGGTATCCAACCATCTGTCCCAGGGTTATCCTTTCCAGTTTCATCTCTACCAGGGACTCTTTAAAAGGCCCTTTGCCAGTAGAAGCCGAAGGCTTCATTGACTTGATATTGTCCTTGACCCCAGCGATCCCTGCCGCCTTTTCCAGAAATGAAAACAGGGTGAAGTTTTCCTCCCGCCCCGCCAGCCTTTGGGCCAGTGTATCAGATTCCTGCTGCAGCATGAGGTATTCCTGGCGCAGGGCAACCATTTGCTGCAGATTATTTTGCATTACAGTCAGGTTGTTTTTAAACCGTTGCCTCTTCTCAACAAAAGGCATGATCGCAAACTGGATCAACAAGGCAAAAACTATGACTATGACAGCCGCTGTAATAAAATATTTTTCTCTTTTGGCAAGCTGCATGTTTAGTTACAGAGGTTCAGTCGAAGGCATACAATATATTCCCGCGAATTTCTGGTTAAGGTTCCTGACATTTTAATAATTTCAGTCAATTGTAACTTTCCAACTCTCATTGGATCCGGTCCATTTTAATTTCAAACCTTACCCCTTTGCCTGACTGATCAAGATTTGCTGAGGCAATCACCACATCGCGATACATTTCCGAAGACTCAAGGCCTTTCTTGATGGAATCCACTGTATTGAAAGTATCTGTTGTACCCCTCATCTGGATACCGTCCTGATCAACCACCATCCTGTCAACTTCAACTTTCAGGTCCTTAGGTACCCTTTCCGATATATCATTCAAAATCTCCAGCACCGTTTTGTTCATATTCATCCCCGGTGCTTCGCCCGATGCATTTTTCAATTCACTTATCTTCGTATTCATCTGGTGTAAGGGGTCTACAATATTGGTGATCTCCGGAAAAGTCGTGGAAAATATCCCTTTTATCCGACTGTCCAGGTCGGCAGTTCGTTGCTTAAGATCCCGGTAATCTACTACCCAGTTCACGGCGAGCATTATAAATATAATGGACAGGTAAATGGAGGCATGGATAAGTTCTTTTTTGATCTTAACAAGTTGGGTTTTTACCTGAAACTCTTCACGCCTGAAATTAAAGCCTTTTGCCTTTTTTCCTTCCCTGATTGCCAGTCCAAGTGCATTATCCATGAGTGCAGGGTTATAGAGACCGGCCAGGTGTTCGCGCAGCTGGATGTTCCCGGCTGTTTCCTGCAGGTTCAGCAGAGAGGCAGGGATTTTTAACTCCTTGCTTACAATTTCGGCAGTTTCCGGAATTAAGCCCCCCGGACCTGTAATAAAGACTTTTTCAGGCTCGATGCTGCTGCCGGTCTCAACCTGAAAACCGCGCAGGGTGAGATTGATTTTTTTGCACAATGCTGCCAATCCCGCCTCATAGACCCGGGAATCAAAAGAAGGAGCATCTTTCTCCCTTTTTGCCGCCTGTGCTGCTGCAGCGTCCAACCCCTTGCCGTTAAAGGGCAGCTGCCTGATAAGAACGATCTTTTTGCCAAGAAAAAGAATAATGGAACCTTTGCTCGAACCGAGACAAAGCAGCATGCCGTTTTCAGGACTGTCCGGCTGCATTATGACCTGGTTGGCCAAGGGCAGATTCCGGACATCCAGGATCTCCGGTTCAACTCCTAAAGATGTAAAATTGGACAAATGCTCTGCAATGTAATTCCTGTTAACGGTGGCGGCAATGAGATCGGTTTGCGTACCAATGCGGTCAACATCTATGAAATCCACCAGATGCTTGTCCACAGAAGAGGCCATCATTGTCTCAAGTTCAAAGACCAGTGTCTGCCTGATTTTCTTGAGGTCCGTAAAGGGCATGCTGAGGTTTCTGAAAGCGACATGGCCGTCTTCAATGACGCTGTTGCATGCGGACCCCTTCGGGTCTATTTCTTCACACACCGCCCGCAGGGCAACACTGATGCCGCCTGCCTCGGTGATAGGCACAGCGAGGCAGGAAGTGACCTGGTAACCCTGCATCAGGCTTTTAACCTGTACTGCAGCCACAGTATCTTCACTTATGTCAAGACCGATTATTGTTCGAGGCATACGGGTTATCTGTAAATTGATAGTTATAATAAAGGGTCATGTCCGGCATCGAGTAAGAACAGGCTGTGCAACACCGGGCATGACCCTTAAAACTCTGTTTACACTTTAACACTTAACTATACCGAATATAATTGATTATACCAATTAAACTCTAAATATTTTTTATGCCTTGACGGGGAAAACTGCCTTTCTGAAAATCATCCCCTCCACCAGGTAGATCAGCAGGGCCCGAAAAACGGATCAGCACCGGTGAATTTATTCTATTTTCCAGTATATAACTTCAGTTCTGCTCCCAGGTCCCCTTACCACCATGCCACGCACCTTTTTCCTCATTTTCTCCATGACAACCTCGGTGAATATCTCGAAATAAGCACTTGAGGTGGTGATAAGGCCCGGGGGAATTATGATATCACTTGGAAAACCCGGGGCCCATTTGTACCATTCCGGATTGCCGAGGTCACTGTCTTCATATTCCCTGTACGTCAGCATGCCATCAACCATGTCCGGTTCAATCTGCTCTGAAAGTGCGCCGAGAACAAGCGGATCGGCAGTATTGATATTAATCTTGCCGTCCCTGCCGTAGGGGGTCACAAGGGTCGCAAGGCCCGGGATTTCCTTGGTCCCGTTAAACAGTTCAGGGGTGATGCCGCGTACCAGGAGCAGTTCCTCGATAAATTCCATGGGGCCGTTTCTTGGGGCGTATGGAGTTTCGAGCCCCTGGTAATAAGAGCTTTCAGCTCCCCCAAAACCAAGAGCATCATCGTCCTCATCGATCCAGTCGATCAGAGCTTCCACAATACCTGCGGCCTCCTGTTCCTCCAGTTCAAACTCTTCAGAACTCAAGAGGTTAATCCAGATTGTTTTCTGCCCTTCATCAACGACCCATTCATCTTCTTTTCTGGTGATCAGGCTGTTTACCTGGAGCCTGCCGGAATGGTCAGTTATATTCATTCCCCCCTGCCCGCGGCTGAAAAAAAAGGAAAAATACTGTGAAGCCGCTGCCAGGTTGGCCCAATCCTCCTGGAGGCTGTCATAATTGCTCTCTGCAGCATCTACTGAGAGAACGGCCCTGGCAGCATTAAAAACTGATTTTGCCATATATTCGAGGGCAACATTATTCTGCAGGTTCGAGGCATTAGTGAGACTGGATCGCATCGAGGTATTGAACCGCAGGGTAATGACCAGGATGAGGCTGATAATGAGAATGGTCATCAGCAGGGCCATACCGCGGTTATTATGTAAAATTCTGATAAACATATACAGTCAAAAATTAAAGTTACAAGTGAAGAGTGCCTAAAGTTATAAGAGACTAAAATTTGAATTCATCAAATCTTCAATTTTCTATTTCTCAAACTTTCAAACTTTCAATTGTTGTTTCCTCGACCCCTTGGCCCCTCGAACCCTTGAACCCTTTTATTACAACCTCGGCAGATAATTGACCGGTAAAGCGACACTTGTCATAACCTTTATAGGCGCCTCAGGGTTTTCATTATTTAAATATTCAAGCGCTATTGAAACCATGCGGGGCAGCCGGCCCCCAAATTCCTCTTTGTCAGAATCCCAATTCTCATGCGGTTCGCCATCGTCGTCAAAATAGGTAAAATTGACAGCCTGCAGCCCGTCAGAGAGGACAAGACCGGCTTTCTCTTGAGTTTCATCCATAAATTCTGGGTTCTCCGAACGCAGCAGAACAAGCTCATCTTCCCCGCTCCCTTGGGTCACACTGTATAGAATCAGCTGACCGCTGGCTGTTTCATCCTCAGCACTGAAAAGGGGCGGGATCCTGGAAAAGAAACTCAAGGTATCAGCGTCCCGGCCGTTCATGTCACCATTCTCTCCCAGAAACTGGGTATATTCTGCCGGCTGCCCAAAGGAGTTTGGCGGCAGAACACTGATATAGCCTGATTGCAGGTCCTCACTGATCCTCTCCAGGGCAATTGCGGCCTTGCGGTACTTTTCCATCACGTTTTCTGTCTTGTTTATGGTTTTAAAGGAACCGGAGTAACTTGTGTAAATCGTGATGAAGAGAATGGAGAATATAAAAAAAGCCAGCAGGACTTCCAGGAGGGTGAACCCCTTGTCCGATACGCCAATAGAACCGGGCCTGCAACAGACCATATGCCTTTGTTTACTTTTCATGTTCATTCGGAGCCGGCACCTTTGATAATTTTACCAGTGGGTCTTTCCGCAAACTAATTGCTTTCGGCCACATAATGGTAAAGTCTCAAGTTGTAACTGAAAACTCCCCAGGTCACTCTGAGGTCTATCTGTTTCAAATAGTCTGAAATATTGTCTACACCCTCGATGGAGATATCACTCAGCGTAACTTCCCAGACATACCCCGGATAATCATCACCAAAATCGCCACTATCGCTGGAAAGTGCATCTTTGTCCCGCATTGCTGCAATCTCACTCATCTTGCTTTGGGCCAACAGGGCAGCCATGGTCTCAAATTTTGCACTGTTCGCAAAGGAAACGCTCTGCGACTGGGAACCCAGCAAGGTGGTCAGGGCAATGGCAATAAGCGCCACTGCAATCATGACTTCCAGCAGGGTGAACCCTTTATCCGATAAGCTCTTTGTCATTTTTATAACAGCACACTGTAATATATTGACCATCCGGGCAATTTTTCAGCCCCGGTTAAAATCAACATAACCATCATGTATTTTTATGGAACCGAGAAAAGGAGTTAACTCCAGACTCAACTGACGTCCATCCTCTGACTGGAGATGGATCATGGACTGTTCAATATAGCCTTTCTTGCTGAAATAGATTGTTGCCTCATCATAGAGCTTGCCCTTGGACCAGGACCAGATATCTTCAATTTTGACATCAGCAGGAAGCTGGTAAGCTCTTTCCCTGGCTGTTTCCTGCTCTTCTTCAGAAGCGGTGCCGGCAAAGGCCCATAGTTTTTTTTCCCGTATATCAAGGTGGAGTATATAGGAAACCTGGTTACTGATCGCTTTCTCCCGCAGATCCTCTATCAGCCCGATGATTCGCAAAGAAGTTGCATTAATGCTGTCACTTAAGATCGCCCGGCGGAACTTGGGTACTGCAAGTCCGAACATAAGGCTGAGCAGGACCAGCACCACTATCAATTCGATCATGGTGTAGCCCCTGGTATTGGGAGAGGTTTTTTTAAAAAGATTCCGCGGCAAATCTGAAAATAATGGAAGAAAACGTGAGTCACTACCTGATAGAGGACCGGCAAAACAGGATTTGAAAAGAGATGCCGGAATACTTAAAAATCGTATTATCACTCCAAATCCCAGTTATTTATATCCTCGTTCTTGCCTTCACCCCCTGCTATGCCATCAGCACCGTAAGAGATGATATCGAAGTCTCCACGAGTTCCCGGGCTGAGATAAATATATTCATTACTCCAGGGGTCCTTCGGGACCTGGCCCTTCTCAAGGTATCCGCCCTCACGCCAGGATTTGGCCAGTTCGCCTGTAGCAGGCGCTTCCACCAAAGCCTGCAATCCCTGCTCAGTGGTCGGATAATTACCGGTGTCAAGTTTATACAACTGCAGAGCTGTTTCCAGGCTTTGGATCTGGATCTTTGCCTTCATGCGCCTGGCTTCATCCGGACGGCCTATGATCCTGGGAACAATAAGCCCTGCCAGTATGCCAAGAATGACCAGAACAACCATAATCTCAATCAGGGTAAAGCCCTGGCTGCCTATTCTTTTTTTATTATAAAACATTGTTCATTCCACCTCTAATTTTAATAAGACGAAATATGGTGTTTAAAAAGTCTACATTTGCTTTCAGTTTTATCTTTATATGCAAAAAAATACACAAATATATATATAGCCATATATCTCATCATGCAATACCTCCAGCTTCTTTTCAATCATTCATAAAGCAGGAGAATAAAAAAAGTGAGGCTTAACCAATCATCTGGTTCATTTCAAAAATTGGCAGCAGAATCGAAATTACGATAAAACCGACAACCACGGCCATCAGCAGGATCATTATCGGTTCAATAAGAGCTGTCATGCCGGTGATGCGTGTTTCTACCTCCCGCTCGTAGGCATCTGCAATTTTGTGCAGCATTCCTTCCAGGTCGCCGCTCTGTTCACCGACTGAGACCATCTGCCGAAAAACAGGGGGAAACCAGATGGACCTGCTCAAGGCAAGATGCAAACTCTTGCCGGCCTGGATATCTTCCATGGCGTCGTCAATGACATCGCCAATCAAAACATTGTTGACAATGTTGCGGACTATCTGCAGCGAAGTGATGAGGGGCACGCCGCTTTGCAGCAGGGAACCCAGGGTTCTGCCGAAGCGGGAGAGGGCTATTTTCCTGTTGATCTGCCCGATTATCGGGAGACGCAGTTTTAAAGTATCCCAGATATAGCGCCCCTTTGGCCTCTTGACAAACTCTTTTATGCCAAGGATTACTGCTCCCAGCAAAAGCACAAGTGCCCACCAGTATGAACGCATGAAATCACTGAACCAGATAAGTATTGTAGTGGGAAGAGGCAGGACCTGCTTCATTTCCGTAAATATCCGTGTCAGGTTGGGCACCACGAAACTCAAAAGAAAAAACAGGACACCGGTGCCGATTATAGCCATAAAAATCGGATAGACCAATGCCGCCTGAAAACGCCCCTTTAAGGCCTGCTGGTGCTCACCGAACTCGGCCAGCCTTTCCAAAACCACATCAAGCGAACCGGATGCCTCTCCAGCCCGAACCATGTTGATATAAATGTTTGAAAAAAGCTTGGGATGCTTTGTAAGGGAAACCGTAAGGCTGTTGCCCTCGTTGACCGACTCCTTGATCTGGGCGATGATCTTTTTTAAAGGCGGGCTCGTAGTCTGCTCCATAAGAGCATCGAGAGAACCAACCAGGGGTATGCCGGCATTCAGCAGTGTTGCAAGCTGGCGGGTCAGTGCATGAATATCATCAGGACTAACCCTGTTGAAAAGTGAAGGCAGAGAAAAACCTGCTGCGGTCTCGGATCTTGCCTTGGTTGTAGTTTCCTTGACCTGAACAGGATATTTGCCGGAAGCCCTTAATTTCTGGCGGGCGGCTACAGTACTGTCGGCATCAATTATTCCAGCTACGTTTTTACCTGCCCGGTCCAGCGCTGTATATTCATAAACAGGCATAATTATTTATCAGGTCAATCAATTTATTTGATCAAATCCGCATATATTTATCTGGCGCAGCTCCCTATTTGCGGAGACTAAAGTACCCGTGCACTCTATAAGTGTCAATGTATTTCCCCTGCGGGATCAGACGATTTCCACCAGTTCAATATCAAAGGTGAGATCCTTGCCTGCCAGGGGAGGATTTGCATCGAGAGTGATATTCTCATCACCTATTTCAATGATGGTGACGGCAAGCAGCTGACCATCCGGACTCCCTACCTGCAGACGCTGGCCGACCTCAGGATCAATTTCAGGCGGGACATGCTTTCTGTCAACCACCATTACCATGCTGGGATTCCGCTCACCATAGGCTTTGTCGCAGGGGATCAAGGTAGTCTTCTGCTCACCGACCTCCATGCCCATTACTGCTTCCTCAAAACCAGGGATGACCTGACCGCTGCCGATATTAAACTGCAATGGCTCACGCTCAATGGATGAATCAAACACGGTGCCGTCCTGCAACCTGCCTGTGTAATGAATTTTTACTGTGTCGCCGTCTTTTGCCTGTGTCATTTTTATCTCCTTGATATGGACTTCATCTTTCCATTTTGATCCGGGAAACCGCCGGTGTTCCCGGAAGACTCTGTGAAATGTATTCCCGCATTGCAGAGACTTTTGAAGTGGTCATTTATGAATAGTGAATTATCCCGGATACAATAAAACCCCAACAGCCATAAGCTGAGGGGGTATTATTTATAATTACTATCAGGTATCAGCTTCTTATTGGACCATTACCTTTCCCATAAATGCAGTACTGCTGCGTTATCTTTATGTATAGGTATTCCTGCCACTGCTGTCAACCCGGTTTTGCCGCCGGATTACATAACTCCTGAAGCTGCTTCCTTCTCGACAAAAAGATGTACATCCTGCTGGGGGAATGGAATGGAGATGCCGGCCGCGTCCAGAGCATTTTTTATGTTTTCCGTTAAAGCAAAACGCACATCCCAGTAGTCCGTAGTTTTTACCCAGGGCCGGAAAACCAGGTTAACACTGGAATCAGCGAGCTCTGCAACCGCGATAGTCGGAGCCGGATCGGTCAGGATCCGGCTGTCCTCTTGAGCCAGCCGGCGCAGGATCTCCTTGGTTTTTGCCATATCATCGCTGTAGCTGATTCCCACAGTCAGATCAATACGCCGGGTATCCTTGGCATTAATATTTGTGATGATATCACTGATGATCTTATTGTTGGGCACGATGATCAACTGGTTGTCCGGAGTACAGAACAGGGTGTTAAAAATGGTGATCTTCTCAACCTTGGCAGTAATGCCTGCAGCTGTCACAACATCGCCAATGGTAAAAGGCCTGAAGAGCACCAGCATTACACCGGCAGCAAAATTGGACAATGAGTCCTTAAGGGCCAGGCCGACAGCAAGGCCCGCAGCACCGATTATGGTCAGGAAAGAAGTGGTATTAATGCCAAGCCTGCCGGCGGCAGCCACCATCACCAGGACTATGAGGGTATAGTATGTCAGGTTGGACAGAAAGCTGACAAGGGTCAGGTCAACATTATTCTTTTGCAGCAGCTTGGTCAGAAGTCTGGAAATGCGGCGGGCCAGCCATTTTCCCACTATGAAAATGAGGATGGCCCCGATTATATTAAGCGAATATGCTGACACCCATGACCAAACTGCCTCAACATTGATGTTCATCCCCACACCTCCTCTGGACGTTCAAGTTTACATAAGCTTTAAGCCGATATAATTTTTAGTGATTTCCCCAAAAACTAACAGAATTGACTCCCAAAATACACTCTTTTCTTGTTGGGATTCTATTTTGTGGCAATTAAACGGCTTGGAGATCAGCTATTGGACAGGTCTGCCTGCCAGCCTATGCGGAAACGGCTGTGGCAGTTGGGACAGATGAGATAGATGTCAGCTTTCCGGGTATTTCCTGTGAGCTTGAATGAGACATGAAATCCGTCGGTATAGCCGCAGCTTGAGCAGGTATAAATCTCCCCTTCAGGTTCGATTTTTTCAACCTTGCCTTTGGCTCCCATTTCCATAACGGTTTCAGCTCCTGATCCTACTTTTTGTTTTTTCCCTTGTAGAGATATTTTGCGACTCTGACAAACCTGGTTGGGTTTACAATCTTGTCATCATAATGGATCTCGTAATGGACATGGGGGCCTGTACTTCTGCCGCTGTTGCCAACAAGGCCAATAACCTGTCCTCTTGCAACAGTATCACCCTTTTGCACCAGATTTTTCTTAAGGTGGGCATACTTGGTTCTGAACCCGTTGCCATGATCAAGCAGGACATACCTGCCACTGCCTTTATCATAGTTCTGTGAAATGACAGCCCCGGCAGCAGTTGCTTTTACCTCTGATCCCATTGCCCCCCTTATATCCACTCCCTGATGATATGCTGGTTTGCCGTTAATGGGATCAATACGCTGTCCGAATCTTGAGGTAAGCACGCCGGGGACGGGTGCACCAAGCGGTACACTCTGAATAGTATCCAGGTACCTGTCTGTCCGTAAAATCAGATCATCCCGTGTCCCTGCGGCAGAACTTGTATAGGGGCCACCGCTATTCTCATTGCTTACCTGGACCTGGATGTCAACTCCGACACTGCTCAGTATTGATTCGACAATTTCACTTTTCTTTTTCAGCTCTGCCACGGCATTGTCAAGGAGTGCGGCCTTTTCCTCCTGCAGGACAGCCACCCTGTTTTTCAGCCACTCATTACTCATTCTCAATGTCTGCAGCTCGGCGGGTTGGGTTTTCCAGGTTTCCAGCCTTGTGATCTGTTGCTGCAGCATTACACTTTGCACGAAAAAACCTATTCCAGCCAAAGTACCCAGGGAAAGAATAAAAAGCAGGACAACCGGCACAGCTATGCTTTCCCGCCAGCGCAAACCCGACATTTTCCCGCTTCTATCCTTATTGGTTTGCCGCTCACGCAGCGTGCTTTTCATTTTTTATCTATCCTTCGTATTAATTACAAAATGTTATAGTTGCTGTTTCCCGATATATAATGAATATTTGCCGGGAAAATAATACTGTTCAAGATAAGAGTCAACTAAAAAAGCCAGTGGCCCGGGCCCTTTGTTGACTATCATTTTATGTTAATTCAATTAGTTAGGAAGGATTCTCCGCCCTGGCAAAAATCCTGATCGGCGCCGGATACCCCTCCACTGTCAAGGAAGGGTCGGCCTGGTCAATAAAATCCCGGTACGACTCAAAAACCATCCATTCCGTGCGCCGCTGTTCCTGGTCCGACATGGGATGGGAAAAGAATATTTCCACTTCAGAAAAACCCGCCCTGGTCAACCAGTTGGACAGGCAGGCACCGGTAGGCACAAAGAAGGTGCCGGGCGCCTTGGCATACCGTTGCGCAGGAAAAAGCGCCCAGGGCTCTTTGCCTGGTATGCCCTGAGATTCTACTATCAAAACCCCTCCGGGTTTCATTGCAGTTCTGATCTCCCGCAGGGCTTCCACGGGAGATGAACGGTGATAGAGGATACCCATCAGAAAAACAACATCAAAGCTTTTTGTGAACAGACCGATATGCTCGACGCCGAGCAATTCACAGGCGAGATTTTTACATCCTGCAAATCCATTCAGGGTTTTAAAGGTAAAATAATGCTGCAGATATGGCTCAAAGCCTATGACCATCTTTGGTTCATGGTGGGCCATCCTGAACATATAGTAGCCGTTGTTGCACCCGATATCCGCCACGATTTTGCCCCGCAGGTCCGGGAGCTGGGGAAGGACTCTGTTCCATTTTCGTTCACTGCGCCATTCGGCATCAATCTTAATGCCAAAAACTTCAAAAGGCCCCTTGCGCCAGGGCATGAAATCACGCATGGCATTATATACCTTCTGCCTGTCCCGCCCTGAAAGTTCACCCGGCCCCCCGATGATCACCACATCCCCTGAAAAATCACACAGCTCAGCCCTGATATGTTGCACGCTCTCATAGGGAAGACGGAAGCGTTCAACCCCTTTTTTTCCCTGGGCCAGCCAATGTGCTTTTTCCTGCAAAAGGGCCTGTAGCGCCTGAAGGTTCGCATTGGGTAAGTGACTGGAATAGTGCATAAGAACAAAGGGGAAGGATTATTTACAGGCAACGATGGAGACAAAATTGAACCACTGGAAAAAGGTTTCAGCCCTGCTGAATCCGGCCTGCAAAAGCATATCCATGTTGTCCCGGATGGAAAGAGGGATCAGCACATCTTCCAGGGCTTCGCGCTTTTTGGCAATTTCCAGTTCAGAGTATCCACGTCTCATTTTGTATACATGATGTGAATGCTGAAACAGTTCATTAAATCCCTTATCCCGGCTGTTGGTCTTTTCACTGAGAATCAGGATACCTCCGGCTCGCAGTCCATTTTGAATATTTTTGAGAAACCCGGGTCTCACTGAGGGCCTGATGAACTGCAGGGTGTAATTTAAAATTACCCCTCCGGCTCCGGAAAAGTCAGTTCTGGTAATATCCTGCTCTCTGAAAGAAATCTTCTCAGCCAGGGAAAACATCTCAGCTTTGCGCGCTGCCTTGTCCAGCATCGCCTTTGAATTATCCACCCCGACAAACTTGAGGTTCTTTGATTCCAGCATTCTGGCCAGATAAAGAAGCGTCGTGCCTGTTGAACAGCCCAGGTCATAAACCGTATCACCTGGCTGCAGTGAGCGTGCCAGGATCCCGGCGGCCATTTCAATGACCTGTCTATAAAAAGGAACTGAACGGTCAAGCATATCATCAAAAACCTCTGCCACCCGTTCATTGAATTCAAACTTCTCTGCAGGTGCATCTGTATCAAAAAGGGTATCACGCGCCATAGAACTTTTCCTGGACATGTTGATGAAACTACCGGGGCTCATCAGAAGGATGGTCCGCATTATGACCATACCGCTTTTCCACTTCATAATAGTCATTGAAACCGACTATTTCCTGCAGAACAGAAAAATCAAGCAACCCCTCAGCCTGGCTGCCATTCTTCAGGGCAGCCAGGGCCTGCTGCATGGCGAAAACTCCTGCATTAAGCAGGGTCAGGGGATAGGCGGCGATCTTATAGCCGATCTCTTCGAGTCTTTGCGGTGCAATAAACGGGGTCTTGCCCTGTTCAATCATGTTTGCCATCTTGATTCCCTGCAATGTCGTGCAGAACCTGCGCATCTCATCCTCAGAGCGGGGTGCTTCCAGAAACAGTATATCGGCACCGCAATCCTCAAAAGCCTGCATGCGCCAGAGTGCCTCTTCCAGGCCGTGGGAGGACCGTGAATCAGTCCGGGCAATAATGACGATATCGATTGCCGCGGTCTCCCTGGCATCAACGGCAGCGCGTATTCTGGCAACTGCCTCCTCCCTGCTTACCACCTGCTTGCCCCGTGTATGACCGCACCGTTTCGGGGCAACCTGGTCCTCTATCATGATACCGCCAAATCCAGCCCCGGCATAACCCTGCAGAGTGCGCCTGACATTCATGGCATTCCCGTAACCGGTATCCCCGTCCCCGATAACAGGTATGGTAACCGCAGAGCAGATATTCCTTCCCTGGTCCACCATCTCCCCATAGGAAATCAAACCTGTATCCGGCAGCCCAAGTCGGGTCGCCGATACCGCAAATCCGCTCATGAAGGTAAGTGCAAAGCCGGCACGCTCAATGAGTTTTGCCGACAGCGCATCAAAACAGCAGGGCATGAGCAAAAGCCCCGGCCGCTTCAAAAGTTCTCTGATCTTTGCTGCTTTTGACTTCATTGGCTTGTTCCTGACTGAGAGAGCCATACCCAGGTCTTGTATCTCTTTATCCCGGCAGCTTGATCTTCTGTTCAGGGTTCCTGTCAGGGTTGGCACGGAAAACAAGGAAAGTTTTTCCCAGGATCTGGACTACCTCTGATCCGGTCCTCTCTGCTATGGCCTCAGCTGCCTCCCCTCTCTCCAGAAGGCAGCCATTGCCGATCTTTACCTTTATCAGTTCATGAGCAGTAAGCACTGCATGTGCGGCACTGATGACATTGTTTGTTATTCCCTCACGGCCCAGCATGACAAGCGGCTTCAAATGATGCCCCAGACCTTTCAGGTAACGCACCTGTTTGTTTGTAAGTTTTTTATGTTCCTGCTTTGTTTTCATAAATTTTTATCATGTGTCTGTTATTCGATAATTTTATCAGGCCCTGTTGCCGACTGCGACATTTTCACGGATGCAGCAGGTTGGATATGATTTCCACGCCGCCGACCCAGGTGCCTATCATGCTGCCAAAACCAGGCAGCAGAAACGCCAAGAATACACGCAGCAGTTTGTTTTTCCACCAGCCGGCAAATGTAGACATATCCTCGGCTACAGTCTCAAATTCCCGGACTACAGGCGGTCGTACCAGCACCTGGACAAAGGCGGTAACATATCCGGCCCCGATAACCGGGGTCAGGCTGGTAACCGGTGCAGCAGCAAAGGCACTGGCTATGGTAAGCGGGTGGGCCCAGGCCAGCGTGGCCCCTATGGCTGAAGGAATACCGTTAGCCAGAATCCAGTAGAGAAGATTGGCTCCAGCGGCGCTACTGCCTTTTAGGATGCCGATGGCTACGAGAGAGCCGATTATCAGCAAAGGGATGGCCCAGCCCAGGGCTTTAAATGCTGAAGAGACTGGCGGAAAGGTACTGATTGCAGGCAAAACACTGCTATGGTCCTCCCGGATCCTTTTTTTAATGCCCTCCACATGTCCTGCGCCGACAACAGCCACCAGTTTTCTGCCGGCTGACATCTTGATTTTTTCCGCCAGGTAAATATCCCGCTCGTCTATCAGTACCTTTTTCAACTCGGGCATAGCATTACCCAGCTCGGACATCAATTCAGAAAGTACGTCCTTTTTTTTGAGCTGTTCAAGTTTTTCCTCGGTGATCTCTGTTTTGTCAAACAGACTCACCATGAGAGTCGCCAGCAGATACCCCTTTTTCAGAAAAGAGGTCTCGTGCCAGGCCCTGCGCAGCGTGACCCTGACATCCCGGTCACACAGTGAGACCGGGATGGAGTGTTTAGCCGCCTCACGGGTGGCTTCCAGCAGTTCCGATCCCGGCATCACTCCCAGCTGCATACCCAGTTTCTTCTGGTAGGATGAGAGAATCAGATTGACAAGCAAGGTGGACAGCTGTTTTTTCCTGATAATTTCCTTCAGGTCAAGGGATTCCCAGCGTTTTCTCCCTGACAGAGCCTTATAGCGCTTGTCATCAAGTTCGACGCATACACAATCGGGCCTCGCCGTTGCAATCACCTGCTTTACCAGATCAACCGATCCCTGGGATACATGAGCCGTACCCACAAGGATTATCTCCCTTTCATCTATGTTGAGGATTTCGACGTCTTCAGGGTAAACATGGTTAACGCTATCCTGTTCTTTCATGTAATGGCTGTTTCCTGTCATAATCACGATCAGCGCTCTTTCAATGCTTTTACCATCCTGTAATAAAGTACAAATATTGTTCCCATCCTGTGAATATGTTTCTCTATACCTAATTGCCGAAAAATACAAGCGCAGGAATTGCAAGAATCAATTCTGCCTGTGCCGCAGAAGTCCATAATGTTCTTGCTGAATGGAGTCCGACACTCAGTTTCAAATATGCAACTGTGGCTCAGGAGGAAACTTCAGGAGGGCGTATCAACTTGAGGGGAAAACTCTTATCCCTGCAGAAATCAACCACCCCTGGCAACTTTTAGGAGCAGGCGGTTGCCGGGATAGATTGTATTGTCTTTCAGGTTATTCCATCTCTTGATCTCTTCCGGTGCTATATTGTGCTTTCTGGCAATGGTCCATAGTGAATCACCGCTGCGGACCTGATAGATGGTGTCAACCATGGGTTCTCCGGCATCTTCAACTCTGAGCAGTAACTTTTTGCCGGGATGGATCAGGTTGCCGCGGAGATTATTCCATCTTTTGATTTCTTCCGCTGAAACATTGTATGTTCTGGCAATGGTCCAAAGCGAATCGCCGCTCCGGACTTCATGATAAAATTCTGCTCCCAGAGATTGAGAGCTTGCTACCAGGAGCCGGTCACCAGGATAAATGACATTTGTTGCCATTCCGTTGAGCCGCTGCAATTCTGTTGAGTCCAGATCAAACTGCCGGGCAATTCCCCAGAGTGAATCCCCTTCCTTAACAAGGTAGTATTGGCCTGGAGCTTCGTTGTGCGGGTCCTCCCGGACTGCGGCCAGCTTGACCTGAACTTCTTGCGGCCTGGTATTATCCTCGATAATCTCTTTGGTGCGCTCTGGCATGAATTGTTTCACCTGGTCGCCGCCGGATGAGACAGCTGCAACCGTGTTCCCGCTTCCCTGTATATAGAAAACAAGCTGCTGCCCGGCCCGTATTCTGCTGATATCATTTAAATCATTCCAGGCTGCTATTAAATGGATCGGCACACCGTAAACCCTGGACAGTTCATATACTGTTTCGCCCGGACGTATTTTGTGTAAAACAAAATTGCCTCCCCCTGCCTCTGCTGCCAGATAGCCTTTAGCCACACTTCCTTCCGGAAGCATTTCATACGATGTAGTCTGGTAAGGAATGCGCAGCCGCTGCCCAGCCATTAATCCGG